>ERZ772870.1758-NODE-1758-length-13729-cov-14.257569_pt1 | contig 13729 bp, 10 predicted proteins | sample MGYA00511376_ERZ772870 | MGnify/ENA primary metagenome ERZ772870 (study PRJEB29015, sample SAMEA2737719) | human gut metagenome | biome: human gut; feature: human-associated habitat; material: faeces | place: China | collected 2012 ... | reverse complement strand
TAAATAATTCATTTTTTTTAGCTTTGGTACGAATAATATCGATTTGTTTTGCGTAGACTAAAATGTGATTTGTATTTAGGGAAATAATTGCATCATTGGATATTGATTTTCTAGAATTCCAAATAACATCAGCAATAAAGTTTTTTCTTCCAAAAATTTCATCACATAATATTTTACAATAATGGGTCTCATTATCATCTAATGTTATCCAAATACTTCCATCATCTGCCAGCAAATTTTGTAAAATTTCCAATCGCTCTCGCATTAGTGATAGCCAAATGGAATGTTCATATCCATCATCATAATATTCAAAAGCATTACCGGTATTATATGGTGGATCTATGTAAATGCATTTAATTTGTCCTGAATATTCAGCTTCCAAGGCTTTTAATGCCAATAAATTATCACCATGGATAAGCATATTGTCAAAGGTTGGAGCAATTTCCGGTTTTTGCTTAAAAAGCTGCCGGTTCATTTTTTCCTGAATTTTAGGATCAGCCGAGTATGATTTTTCCGCATCCTCAATTAAAATCCGCGGTTCAACGTCAACGCGCTCATTTTTTCCCGGCCATACCAGCTCTAATCTCTGCAATTTATCTGACATTTATTTCCTCAACATTAGGACGGTTAATTTCTTTAAGCAGTTTGCTTTCATACTCTGTATAAGGAATATTAACTAACTTGATAAAATCATTTTTACTATCAATAGTCTTAATTTTTTCTATAAGCATTAAACATTTTTTTGCACAATTTTTTGCTTGTTTGTTTATATCTTCAAGATATTTCTGTATTTCAGGTTTTTCAGAAGGGTTTACTACCCCTGGCAAACTATTATGGTATCCCTCTAGTGTTGTTATTAAAATTTCACAATCGCGTTGAACATCCAAAAGTACAGAAAGAAATTTATTATCATAAGGTAGGAAAGAAATAAAATCTTTTGCCTTTATTTGTGTGCAAGTATCATGATAGGCTATTGTATAGTGATTATTACGTAAATTTTTAAAACGGCTCTCATAGTTTGTCTGTTCAGTAATTTCCTTAAAATCAAAGATACTTTTATGCAAAACGGCCAATAAATAATTAGCATTATCACTAATGCTTTGCTTCAGTTTTCTTTCTTCAGCTTTATCCACTCCATAATGTTTGGTCAAAAGCCATACTATAATAGGTATCCAAATAGCTCCTGTTGCAGGAATTATTATATCTTTCCACCAATCCCATGAAGTATGCATCTTTTATAAAATTCCTCATATTTTACTTTTTACACACTATATCGGAGAAAATTTAAAAAGTCAAAAAACTAAAGAACAATTACAATGAATTTTATTATTATCTCTTTATTTTTATCTGTTCTTGACATTTTATCGCTTCTGTATTTTACTCTCAGACAGAGGTTCAGCTGAGAAACTGCTACTGGTGGTTTCAACTGCATTACCTCTTTTTTATTTAAAAATTGTTGAAAAATGGTCCGATAGTATTGACAAATTAGAATAAATATGTTAAATATTACATAGTAATAGAAAACCTCTCTCAGTAACTGATAATTAGAATTTCTAATTATCAGTTACTGAGAGGATATAGCAATATTACATATTGACAATAATAATACTAAATGTAATATACAGTTATTGATCATCTACCATGTTGTAGAAAGATTTTCGGGACCGTTCTCTTGAGCGGTCTCCGCTTTTTTAAAATCTTGGATCACGACAGATGGACATATCTCTCTGAATGCTTCTCAATGTACCGCGATAGCTGACACAGTATGCAGTAATTAACTCAAAAGATGTTTTTGCTCTATTCTCACCAAGAATGACATAATATTTTTCATTGGGAAGCCAAAAGAAAATTCTGCGTTGTTTACCTTTATGGGTAGTGCATTCTTTCTCCCAGCATATTATTTCTCTGTCTGTATAGTGTAAAAGAACATAAGCACACCAATGTAATCTTCTGATGCGATTAAAATCGGGTGTTCTTTCAGGATCCCCTTCGGTTATCAAATGCCAAAAACACTCATGTTTTCCTGCGTCTTCAGGATTTTGACGGCAGGTTATGGGTTTTCCTAAAACTTCGATTGGTGGTATATATAATTCATCCAAATAAATTCTATACAGATTTTCCAATTCTTCTGTATATTTATTGATGTCAATATCTATTAAATCAGGAAGAACTAGACTCATTGTTGCCCTTCCCAAATCAATAAATTAAATTTTGTGTTAAGATAAGGAGTTTTCCTGTTAAAATTAATATGTAAATCTTCTTCAATCTTTTTGCATAAGCTTAATTTCGTTGCATTAGGTGCACTTTTAATCTCAGGCAGTCTATCCTGATATCCCACAGCCCCGATTAATATATCTGCTAGTTGAATAATTTCAGATTCAAACGAACGAATTTGTTGGATTTTAAGTATTTCACTAGTATTTTTATTTGGATTCAAATTGTTTAAAAATTCTTTTAATTTTGCAACCCGCTCTCCGCCAACTGTATCTTTGATATCCAGATAAATGTTATAATTTTTATATGGCTGAATAACCTGCCGAAGCATGGTGTAGTACATTTTATAATACCATTCATTATGGGGCTGATGGAATTTAGCATGAGAAAGGCAGCTTTTATCTTTAACTTTTACCGCACGAAAGCGTAAACATTCGTTAGTCAAAAAAATATCAAGGAGTTCATGATAGAAATCCGCCTTTCCTTGAGAAACCTTAACCCATTTAATTTCTCGATATTTAGGCATCCCATATTTTTCTTTAAGTTCCTTTATTTTTACAGAAATATCTCTGACTTTACTGATCGGACAAGATACACCTCCAAGAACCATCGAAGTATGCTTATCATTTTCTAGATGACAAGATTCGTCACAATAAATATTAATTACAGGTAACTCCATCATTCTCTCACAATACAAATACTGGTTAATTTTTCAAATGTCAACGTAGCATCAAACAGCATATTATCAGGAACAAGCAAATATATCCAATTTTTCCCGCTATGTTTGCTTTCAAAAGCGTTTGCTGTCTGACACCACTGTTTGGCAACTTTTGCCTTAGCCAAGACTGCCGTATCGCTCATTTTATCGCGAGCCTTAGTTTCAACAATGTATTTGGCATCTGTAGTTTCAATAACAAAATCAGGACAATATCCTTTTAATTCCCGGGTATCAGGGTCAGTATAGCGCAGGGTGAAAATTGATTTTGCCCGGTCATCGTTGAGTTTCAGCCATTTAAGAACATCCGGCGTATCTTCTAGGAGACAGGCCAGCTGCCGTTCCGTATCACTGTCGAATTTTTGTTTGGGAAACAGGCATTTTTCAAAGCCTTCAAACACCATTGATTTAATCTTGGTTTTATCTTGAGGCTTATTACGGAAAGAAACTACCGGAAACTGTTCGTTTTCAATAATTTTATAAGTTCTGAGCGAAGCGTAAGCACTGCCGACGGTGGTTGCAATCTCGCATTCTCCCGGGATTAAGTGCTGTTTCATCTGGACTAACAGTTCATCGGAGATGTATTGCCCGTTAAAGAACAAGATTTTTTCCAATTCTTCCTCATCCTCAGCATAGCTGCGAAGATACTCAATTACTTGTCCTATAAGGTGGTACAGTAACTCACTCTCAGTATCGTAGTTAACTTCCAGATTATTTAATAACGGTTCAAGAACATAATCTTCAAGGTTTTCATAAAGCTTTTGAAATTTGGCCACGCCTTTTTCTTCTCTTTTGCCGGAGACAAGGTCTTTTACCAGAATTTTTTGTGTAATTGCCTTTAATTCTGCAAATTTACTAACATCTGCATCAAAATGTCCGAAAGTAAATCCCGGTTCCTTGAATTTGAAACTGACAATTACTTTGGGAATATCTATGTTGAAATTAATAAATTGTTCCACCACGGCATCGACTGTTTTATCAATATCTACCTGTTCTGTGTCAAACTGCAGGGATGGTTCAGTTGTTTTTGCTGCAAGGAAAGCTTTAACCCCTTCTACCAGTTGAGCCTTATTCTCGGGGGTGGCTAATTCCTTGGACGAACTAACTTTTTTCCCAAAATCCTCAATAACATCCAGTGTTGCTGAAGCAATTTCGTTGACTTTGTTAGATTTGTATACATCCAAGGCCGGTTGAATTGGAGCTGTTTCCAGCGTAGCTTTTTTATCTTCTATGGTGGATTCGCTCGTTTTTTTCTCTGCCGGAGAAACGATTTGTTCAGAAATAATCCGGGTAATCTGTTGTTCTAAAAGGGAAACATTGTCAACAGCCTTGACTTTCCCTGTCGCAGAATCTTCTTCCAATTGTATTTTCTGGAATTCAAACTGCTGGTCTTCCGCCGCTTTGACAATTGCCTGGAATTTGTCATGGGCAATGATATTCAGCCGGTCAATCGCATCAACACCAGTACATTCGCCAAATGGCAGACGCAATCCGCGCCCGATGGACTGTTCCACCAATATCTTGGAATCAGCCGCCTTAAGCGGAATAATCGTATAAAGGTTATTGACGTCCCAGCCTTCTTTCAGCATATCGACGTGAATGACAATTTCCGTTGGCTCGTCATATTTCTCAACTCGCAGCAATTTTTCAATCGTCTCGTCTTTTTCTGCTCCGCTTGCTTGAGAATCTACCTCAATCACTTTGCCTTTATAACGTCCGTTTTCAAAGTCATCACTGTCTATTAAGGCCTTAAGTTCCCGTGCATGTTCGATATTTCGGGCGATAATAAGCGCAAAAGGTTTGACCTTGCGAACATTGTGGTTGGCCGAATAGACTTCCAACTCAGCCTGAATCGTTTCATGAATTTGCAGACCGTCTTTGATTTTAATTTCATTGATCGCTTCTTCTGTATAACGATCGGTATCGAAATTGGAACGCCCAACGATAGCCGGTTTCTTAACATATCCGTCGCGGATCGCTTCCGCCAATGAATACTCGTAAACGATATTCTTAAATCTTTGCCCTCTAGAGCCGGTAGATTTCGGTGTTGCCGTCAACTCCAGGCCTAAAACAGGCTTTAACTCGTTGATAGCCTTCATTCCGGCACTTGCCCGGTACCGGTGTGCCTCGTCCATAATAATGACCAAGTCATTAAGGTTGGCCAGATAATCAAAATATGACTGTCCGAGATATTCCGAAAAGGCACGCACCCTCGGTGTTCCTCGGCTGTCTTTGTCTGAATTGATTTTTGAAATATTGAAAATATTGATTTTGACGCGATTCTTTGCGGGGTCATTGACAGCAAAAAGCCATATGAGGAGAAATACACAAAAAAGATTCCGGTTGCGGCGGCAGGCGGTATTTTTGACAGACAGGATATTGACCATGTGCTTTCATTAGGTGCAGATGCCGTACAGATTGCAAGCCGTTTTGTTGTCACTAAAGAATGTGATGCATCTGATGCATACAAACGTGCATATATTGAGGCGGGAAAGGGTAATATACAGATTGTAAAAAGTCCTGTCGGCATGCCGGGACGTGCCGTGCGCAATTCATTTATCAGACAGGTTGAGCAGCACAAACAAGAAATTACCGGCTGTTATCAGTGCCTTGAAAAATGTAATCCGAAGGAAGTGCCGTACTGCATTACACAGGCGCTGATTCACGCCGTGAAAGGCGAATTAGAGCAGGGGTTAATTTTCTGCGGTGAAAATGTTTCCAGAATCCATGAAATGACAACCGTACCGGAACTGATGCGGGAATTGACACAAGGTTGACACACCACCCCGGTATTTAGTACTATAGTAAGTGAAAAAGAACGAATGGAGAAACCAATGAAAGAATTTTTGCGTGCTAAGATTTTTGCACTTTCACAGTATCTGGAAATGCTGCTTTCGCTGATTTTAGGACTGGTTATTGTAATTCTTGCAGGGAAACTGCTGATGGACGTATTTAATCCGCAATATATTTTTGCAGGAGAAGACGTCTTTGCATATTATCTGGAAACTGCAATGAATCTTGCGATTGGTGTGGAGCTTATTAAAATGCTTTGCATGCACTCACCGGGGACTGTCATTGAAGTCCTTTTATTTGCAATTGCAAGACAGGTTGTTGTATCCCATTCTTCCGTGATACAGACACTGACCGGGGTATTTGCAATTGTTGTGCTGTTTGCTACAAGAAAATATCTGTTTATTCCACACGATGAGGTAGAAAAGATTACCGTACGCGGCAGTATGACCGTGGCAATGGCAAACCGTGTTGCTAAAATCAAAATACCGGAAACAGATGGAAAACTGCTCCGTGATGTGATTGAGAAGCGGATTTGTGAGGAAAGCCTTTCAAAAGAAATCGGAACCTGCGTGGATTACGATAATTTTGCATTATGCATTGCAAGTATCAGAGAAGGTAAAGTAACAAGAGTTGATATTTTAAAAAATAAGGATTGATAAGGAGTAAGCTTATGGCAATTGTACATGTAACAAGTGAAAATTACGAAAAGGAAGTATTACAGTCTGATAAGCCGGTATTAATTGATTTCTGGGCATCATGGTGTGGACCGTGCCAGATGTTAGGACCGGTCATTGAAGAAGTTTCAGAAGAAGTGACGGATGTAAAGTTTGTAAAAGTAAGTACCGAAGAAGCACCGGAACTGGCAGAAAAATTTTCTATTATGTACATTCCGACACTGGTACTCATGGAAAATGGAACGGTTGTAAATAAATCCACAGGTTTTTTACAGAAGGAACAGATTTTAGAACTTCTGAATACAAAAAATTAAAAAAATTAAAAAAAAATTAAAATTTTTGTTGACAAATGAAGTTTGAAAGATTATCTTATTACTTAATTCAACAGTCAAATGCAGAGAACAGGAAATGACTTTTTCAAATCACCGCTCACAGAGAGCCGTAAGATGATGAGAAGCGGCAGCAAGGAATGAAAAAGCCCTCACCTGCGAGCAGTTCCGGTGAAAGGCAGTGTAATTGTATACAGCCTAGTAATTGGAATCGGTACCCATCGTTAACAGGGCATGCCATAGAGTCGGTATTCTATTGATTCTGACAGCAGTGGCAGTAGAGAGGCCGGGATATCCGGCAAGCAAAGTGGTAACGCGGAAGTAATGTTAAATCAGCCTTCGTCTTTGCACCAAATCATTTAGATTTGTGTGGAGACGAAGGCTTTTTTGATACTATGGACAATGCGTACAGAGTGTTTGACTGATGAAATATATCATAATAGGAGAGTGACATCTATGAACACTTTAGTAATTGTTTTAATTGCAGCTGTTATTTTATTCGGCGCATATGTTGTCTATGGCCGTTGGTTAGCCAACAAATGGGGAATTGACCCTAAGGCAGAAACACCGGCAGTAAAGTACAATGATGGTAAAGATTTTGTCCCGACAAACGGATGGACAGTATTTAGTCATCAGTTTTCATCTATTGCAGGTGCAGGTCCTGTAACCGGTGCAATTCAGGCAGCGGCATTTGGCTGGTTACCTGTACTCCTCTGGATTCTCATCGGTGGTGTATTCTTCGGTGCTGTTACAGACTTCGGTGCCTTATATGCTTCCGTTAAGAACGAAGGAAAGTCCATGGGTATGATTATTGAAAAGTACATCGGTAAATTCGGACGTAAGATTTTCTTACTGTTCTGCTGGTTATTTACATTAATTGTTATTGCAGCATTTGCCGATATGGTAGCCGGAACATTCAATGCGTATACAGTTGTTGACGGACAGTCACAGTTATCTGCAGCTGCTTCAACAAACGGTTCTGCCGGTATGGTATCTATCATGTTTATGGTATTTGCCGTTGTATTTGGTCTGATTCAGAAGAAATGGAATCTTTCAGGCTGGAAAGAAGCCGTTGTTGGTATCGTATTTATCATTGCTTCATTTGTAATTGGTAACTACTTCCCGATTGAATTAGGCAAGAACGCATGGAGCTATATCACATTTGTATATATCTTTTTTGCAGCAGTTCTTCCAATGTGGCTGATGAAGCAGCCTCGTGACTACATGACAACATTTATGTTCATTGCCATGATTGTCGGTGCAGCACTTGGTCTGGTTGTAGCTCATCCGTCTATGAACCTTCCGGTTTATACAGGATTTAACAATGCAAAGCTTGGAACAATGTTCCCAATCCTTTTCGTAACGGTTGCCTGCGGTGCTGTTTCAGGTTTCCACAGCCTTGTATCTTCCGGTACATCTTCTAAGACTGTAGCAAATGAAAAGGATATGCTTAAAGTTGGTTACGGCGCTATGATACTTGAAAGCTTACTTGCTGTTATCGCTCTTTGTGTTGCAGGCGCAGCCGCAGCAGCAGACGGAACAGCCGCTACTGGTACACCGTTCCAGATTTTCAGCCGTGGTGTTGCAGGTTTCTTTGAAATGTTTGGTGTTCCGGTACATTTCGCAACCGTATTTATGACAATGTGTGTATCTGCACTTGCTCTTACATCACTTGATGCCGTTGCACGTATCGGACGTATGAGTTTTCAGGAACTTTTCAGCGTAGATGATATGGAACATGCAGAAGGATGGAGAAAGTTACTCTGCAATACATATTTCTCAACAGTAATAACACTTCTTTGTGGTTTCGTACTCACAAAGATTGGTTATGCAAACATCTGGCCGTTATTTGGTTCAGCAAACCAGTTATTAAGTGCACTTGTAATTCTTACACTTTGTGTATTCTTAAAGGTAACAGGACGCAGCAACAAGATGCTGTTCCCGCCACTTATCATTATGCTTTGTGTAACATTTACAGCACTGGTACAGCGTACAATCGCTATGGTTAAGGCAATCCAGACAGCAGCATCTGTTACAATTCCGGCAGGTACTGCTACATGGGGAAGCGTATTTATTGCCAACGGGCTTCAGCTTATTATTGCAATTCTGCTGATTGTACTTGGTCTTATCATTGTTGTAAATTCAGCTAAGAGTTATGCAAAGAGTGAGAAAAACTCAGAAAAGGCAGCTTAATTCGTATAGCAGCTATATAATAAGAAGCTTTACATAAAAACTCCCGGATTTTTTCTATATCATATATAGAGAGGATTCGGGAGATTTTTGCATAGGAACGGCAATCCCAGCGATAAAAATATTGAAATTCTGTCGTGTTCATAGTAATATATAAATAGTGTGAAAAAACCTTAAATTTAAAATAAGAAGACACAATATCGTAAAAGACAGGGGAATAAATAATATGGAACAGGTTGTTTTTGGTGGAAGAATGAATATCCCAAAGGGGACAACATTTTTTAAGACAGGCGAAAACGTTGAACATGTATATCTGTTAGTGAATGGACAGGTACGTGCAAAAAGCGAATATATGAAGATGAATCTTGATAACGGAGCACTGTTAGGAATTCTTGATATTTATTCAGAAGAATATCTTTTTGATTATGAGGCCGTTACGGATTTGATTGTATTGTGCTTTGACATTGCACATGCAGACGGTATTCAGAAGCTTTTAAAACTGGGTAAAAACTATCAGGAAATTGCTGTGAATTCTTTATTTGCGCAGTTTCATGAAGTGTACCGGTTATATGAAAAAAGCTTTTTGTCTTATGCATCAGAAATGGATGATTTTAATGTCATTAATAAAGAAGAAGATTCTGCAAAGGTGGATATGGAAATCTGCACCTATATGAATCAGATATACGCATTGGATAAAAAAGTTTTTCATGAACTTTTTACAGCCGGGGAAATGATAGCATATGAACATCTGATTACCGGTTCAAAGCTGGTAGCGGATATCAACAGTACCGCGTTAAAACTGGTGGATGTTTTAGGAAAGGCAGCACTTGGTATTCAGGACGATGAAGCCCAAAATAAAGCAGCAGACGACCTTTCGGATGGTGAAGATACGGCAGAAGAAGGCATGGATGAAAGTGCTTATGACTATGCACTGGTTGAGAGTGAACTGGCAAATTCCATGAAGCAGATTCTGGATTATTCCCAGATAGATGAAAAGGAAGCTTCCAGATTTACCCTCATGGTTTCACAGTATATGAATCTGCCGGACAGAAATACTTCGGACAACGATGTCAGAAAATTAAGAAAAGATATTGCAGAGCAGTTCTATCAGATTTATGAAAATGTTTTCTTACATTCATTAAAGGATACTTCTCTTAGCAGGGCAGTCGAATTGTTCCTGAATTTTGGCTTTATGGATGAGAAGGAATTTGATAAAAAGGGATTGGCGGAACTGTATTATTTCAAGCCGGACTTATCGGGTACGGGATTTTCTATTTATACCGTATATGGCTGGCTGAAAGCAATATACGAGGGAAAAAGAGAACCGTCCAAAGATGAATTTGACCAGGATTATAAAGAAAACGTAAGAAAAGAAAAGGCAATGCACCATCTGTCGGCAGCAGAAGAAACAAAGATGCTGTCTGACCAGACAGCCAAAGTGCAGTTTGAAATCCGTAATATGTTTAAGGTTATCAATCGTCTGACAACGAATGAAATTACAATTTTCAGCCCGATTCTGACACAGAAGAAGTTCAGTAAGAGCATTCAGAAGTCGTTTCTGTCAGCAAAGAAGCTTTCCGAGGCGATGCGTGCGATTATGAAGGTGGATTATTCACTGTTCCACAGAGAGCAGATGTATTATGACCCGGAAAATAAAATCGATAATATTGTAGTCATGAAACAGGTTCTTCCGGACTTTATCCTGATGCCGAATGTCGGCAGCAGAGGTGTCATGTGGCAGGATATTTCGGAAAAGAAAAGAGATACACCGGCAAGATTTGTGCTTTCTGCATTTTTCAACGGCAATCTTGAAAACAGTCTGATTAACATGGCAGCAGTTTACCGCTGGGAAATCTGCCGTACTGTACAGGGCAATTACTGGAATGATGTCCGGGAACATTCTCTTACATCCGAGTACTGCGATTATGTACAGTTTTACCGAAAGAATAAAGATCTGACGGAAGAAGCCAAAGAAAAAATCAGGGCACAGTTTAAAAGCTGTCGTAACAGTTACCGTGAAATGTTTGCAAAGGATTATGACGTATGGGTTAAATACGAATCCCAGAACTCTATCCGATTAAATAAGGTTGTGAGAGGAATTCTTTATATGTACTGTCCGTTTGCGGCAGAATATCGGAAAAAGCTTGAATCGCAGCCAATCTTTAATGCGGCATCAGCACGGTTTAACAGAGAAAATACAAAGAAAGTACGTGAGTTAAAGACATTTAATTCCAACGTATTAAAAAGAGGCGGACAGGTTACTGAAGTGTTACAGAAGAATCTGGATTTTTATGAATTAGGATAAGAAGAAGGAGAAGACAAATGTTTAGTCAGTTATTTGGTGAATATCTGGTAAGTGAAGAAGTACTTACACCGGAGCAGTTAAGAGAAGTATTGGATGAACAGGCAACAGCAAAGGTCCGTCTGGGAACGATTGCGATTGCAAACGGATATATGACACAGAACGAAACGGAAGAAGTCAATCATTTACAGACACAGTATGACAGACGTTTCGGTGATATTGCGGTAGAAAGAGGCTATTTATCAGAACGGGAAGTGGATGAACTTCTGGAGCAGCAGGGTTGCGCATTTATGAAGTTTTTGCAGATTATGTTTGAGAAAAAATATATTACTGCCAGCGAACTGGATGAATATCTTGACAGCTTTCAGACATCCAAGGGCTTTTCAAAGTCCGAAATGGAAGCGTTAAAGGAAGATGATATTGACGGGATTGTACCGTTGTTTGCATTTTCTGCAAAACCGTATGTAACTGATATTGTGGCATTGATTTTGAGAAATCTGACAAGATTTGTTACACAGGATTACTATATCGGTTCAATTAAACGTGTGACAGAAATCCGGTATCAGAGTATTATCGGACAAAAAACATACGGTTCTCATGTTATTTATACAGCATTTGTGGCAGGGGAAAATGAAGATGGACTGCTTGCGCTTGCATCCGATTTTTCAAAGGAAGAACTGGTACAGGCAGACAGCTATACATATGACACATTAAGCGAACTGGTTAATATGTGCCTTGGTCTGTTTGTAACGGCAATCAGCAAGGGTGAGTTATTTGTAGATATCGAACCGCCGTTTGTCTATGAAAACCAGACACTGACCGGGGACGGATATATTGTTCCGCTTTATGTCCATGGCAAAGAGACAGAAATTTTTATTGCTGTAGACAGTGATGTTCAAATCGGTGTAAAGCCGACATCTATTGATATTCAAAAATGTGCCGACAGTGAGGTAGCAGACGGTGTTAAAAAGGTCATGATTGTAGATGATTCTGCTTTTATCCGTAAGACATTAAGAAATATTCTTGAAGAAGCAGGCTATGGTATTGTCTGTGAGGCTGTAAACGGAGAAGAAGCCGTTCAGTTATATAAAGAGTATAAACCGGATATTGTCACAATGGATATTACGATGCCGGTTATGGACGGTGTTACGGCATTGGAAAAGATTAAAGCATACGATAATACAGCAGATGTCATTATGGTGACGTCAGCCGGACAGCAGAAGAAAGTGATTCAAGCATTAAAGCTGGGGGCATATGAATTCTGCATGAAGCCGCTGGATAAGGATGAATTGTTAAAAGTATTTAAAGAACTGAATGCATAAAATACATAAAAACGGGAATAATACAGGTATTGCAAAAGTATATTTTGTAGTGCCTGTATTTTAAAATTGTACTAAATTAAGAACTATGCAAAAGAGTATTGATTTTATGATACATGAATGATATTATAATGCACGTAAGGATTGTTACAATATTGTCAAAGTTGCGATGAGCAATTTTTTTATTTAGCAATCAGTGTATACAATGTGCAGAGATTATGCAAGGAGGAATTCAAAAATGTTACAGAAGGAACAGTGGAATGGTTTCGAAGGTAGACTTTGGAAAGAAGAAATCAATGTAAGAGATTTCGTTCAGAACAACTACAAGCCATATGATGGTGATGAAAGTTTCCTTGAAGGTCCTACAGAAGCAACAAACAAGCTTTGGGGAAGACTTCAGGAATTACAGAAAGAAGAAAGAGCAAAGGGCGGCGTACTTGACATGGAAACAGAAGTTGTTGCCGGTCTTACAGCATATGGCCCTGGATATATAGATGAATCAATGAAAGACCTTGAAAAAGTTGTAGGTCTTCAGACAGATAAGCCATTAAAGAGAGCATTCATGCCTTACGGCGGTATCAAGATGGCAGAAGAATCTTGCAAGAACTACGGTTATGAACCAAATCCGGAATTACACAAGATTTTCACAGAATATCATAAGACTCACAATCAGGGTGTTTTCGATGCTTACACACCAGAGATGAGAAAGGCTCGTCACAGCCACATCATCACAGGTCTTCCGGATACTTATGGCCGTGGACGTATCGTAGGTGACTACAGAAGAGTTGCTCTTTACGGTATTGACTACCTTATGGAAGAAAAGAAGAAGGATCATGCAAACTGCGGATGCGGAACAATGACAGACGATGTTATCCGTTTAAGAGAAGAAATCTCTGATCAGTACAAGGCTTTAGCAGGCATGAAGAAGATGGCTGAAAGCTATGGTTATGATATTTCACAGCCAGCTAAGGATGCTAAGGAAGCTGTTCAGTGGTTATACTTTGGTTACCTTGCTGCTATCAAGACTCAGAACGGTGCTGCTATGTCAGTAGGTCGTGTATCTACATTCCTTGATATTTATATCGAAAGAGATCTTGAAGCTGGAAAGATTACAGAAAAAGAAGCTCAGGAATTAATCGATCATTTCGTTATGAAGTGTAGAATGGTTAAGTTCGCAAGAATTACATCATACA
>ERZ772870.1750-NODE-1750-length-13781-cov-2.870392_pt1 | contig 13781 bp, 8 predicted proteins | sample MGYA00511376_ERZ772870 | MGnify/ENA primary metagenome ERZ772870 (study PRJEB29015, sample SAMEA2737719) | human gut metagenome | biome: human gut; feature: human-associated habitat; material: faeces | place: China | collected 2012 ... | reverse complement strand
GCTGCAGCCGGATACAGTCAGCTCAATGCAGCCGGACTTGTGGCATGTGAGGCGGCTTACCGGGACGGGGAAGAGTGGTATCAGGCGATGAAAAAATATGTGGCTGGCAATATCGCTTTTACAAAAGAATTTGTGGAAAAAAATCTTCCGGGCGTGAACATGGTGGAACATGAGGGAACGTATCTGATCTGGCTTGATTTTAACGGACTCGGATTGTGCGCACAGGAGCTGGAAGATTTGATCGTTCACAAGGCAAAGCTCTGGCTTGACAGTGGAAGAATTTTTGGAAAATGCGGAAGAGGATTCCAGCGGATCAACGTGGCGTGTCCGAGAAGTACGTTAAAAGAGGCACTGGAGCGCATCGCAAAAGTACTTCCAGCAGATACTGTAAAATTTGCAAGCTAAACCAGATATAGTAGCAGCCATGCATCGTTATTGTAATGTAAGTGAACAGAAATGTATCATAACGAAAAGAATTGCAAAATTTTATGAAAAAATAGTTGACAGTAAAGATGTTACTCGTTATAATTCAAATATAAACACATATTCCTATATGATTAGTAGGAAATGAGAAAGGAGACAATGATATGAAATACACAGGATTAAGCACACAGAAAAATCATATGATGTGTTGTTGTTGTTGTCAGGCTGTATGTATGAGTACGGTTTATTTTTCATATGCATTGTGTACCCGCTGAAAATTTGTAACTCAGGCAGGTATCGTGCATAGGATACCTGCCATTTTTATTTTGGAAGATAAAGCTTCTTCTCACTAAGATCACTATTTTAATTTTGCAAAAACAAGGAGGCTAAATCCTCTGCTCCTGTAGGAACAGTCGCATTTTGCTTCGCAAAACAAGGAGGATATAAACATGAGTGATATCAAATCAAGCACATTAGAGTTAGTAGGAAAAACACCAATCGTAAACGCAAGCAGATATGCTGCAAAAGCAGGCGTGACAGACGCAGCCATTTTAGTAAAACTTGAGGCATTTAACCCGGCCGGTTCTGTAAAGGACAGAATTGCATTGGCAATGATCGAGGATGCAGAGAAAAAAGGTATTTTAAAAGAGGGCGCAACCATTATTGAACCAACCAGCGGTAACACAGGTATCGGTCTTGCAGCAGTTGCAGCGGTCAAAGGATACAGAGCAATCTTAACACTGCCGGATACCATGAGTGTTGAGCGTAGAAATCTTTTGAAAGCATACGGCGCAGAGCTTGTTTTGACAGAGGGCGCTAAGGGAATGAAAGGTGCGATCGCAAAAGCGGATGAACTTGCAAAAGAGATTCCGGGAGCCGTTATTTTAGGCCAGTTCGTAAACCCTGCAAACCCAGCAGCACACAAGGCAACAACCGGACCGGAAATCTGGGAGCAGACAGGCGGAAAAGTAGATATTTTTGTAGCCGGCGTTGGTACAGGCGGAACCATAACAGGTGTTGGTGAGTACTTAAAAGAGCAGAATCCAAATGTCAAAGTTGTAGCAGTTGAGCCTGCAACAAGTGCAGTTCTTTCTACAGGAAAAGCAGGCGCACACAAGATTCAGGGAATCGGTGCAGGATTTGTTCCGGAGGTATTAGATACCAGGATTTATGATGAGGTATTTCCGGTAGCAAACGAGGATGCATTTACAACCGGAAAAGAGCTTGCAAAAGCAGAGGGTGTATTAGTCGGAATTTCCTCCGGTGCAGCTTTATATGCTGCAATCGAGCTTGCAAAACGCCCGGAAAACAAAGGAAAAACAATCGTTGCCCTTCTTCCGGACAGTGGTGACCGTTATTACTCCACAGCATTATTCGCAGACTAAAGAAAGCGTATCGCCTGAAAAACAGGTAATAGCCTTAAAAATAAATCATAGACAAAAACAGGCAAAAAAGTGTCACATCGTATGGTGTGGCACTTTTTATTTTGTGGCAAGTGTGCTAAAATTACATTTAATGCATTATAATCTTTTAACATAAAAGAAATCATTATGGCATAAAGTGAGGACACAGATGGAAGCGAAAAGACAGGATATCGGGATGGATATAGATGAAAATAAAAAAGATACACAAAATAAAACCAATACACGGGATAAGGCCGATACATCAAATAAAAAAGATAAGCCGGATGGATCAGAAAAAGAGGAAGCACAGAAAAGCACGTCGGCATCGCGCGAGATTTTAAGCTGGGTACTTACATTTGCCCTGGCGATCGGGGCAGCATTTCTGATCAAGAATTATCTGATCATCAACGCAGATGTGCCGACAGGCTCCATGGAAAATACGATCATGCCGGGGGACCGCCTGATCGGAAATCGTCTCGCATTTTTAAAGGATACACCGGAGCGTGGGGATGTTGTGATTTTCCATTATCCGGATGATGAGGAAGAACTTTATGTAAAAAGAGTGATCGGACTGCCGGGGGAGGAAGTCCGCATTGACGATGGAAAGATTTATATTGATGGAAGTGAAACGCCGCTGGAGGAAGATTATTTGAAGGAAGAATGGACGGTGGCAACAGGACCATATTTATTTGAAGTACCGGATGACTGTTATCTGGTATTAGGGGATAACCGGAATGACTCCTGGGACGCGCGTTACTGGGATAACAAATATGTAAGTATCGATAAAATCCTCGGTAAAGGAGAGGTCATTTACTGGCCGCTGCAGGACATCGGAAAAATCAGATAGCAATCAAAAATGCATAGATTTTAAATGGAAGTGTTTGGAAACAGGCATTGTATGAGATCGGACACAGGGGGATCAGACATGATAACATTTCTTTCAAAGTTTTTTATTAAAGAAAAAGAGGATAAAGGAAAGATCAGACAGGAGTATGGTATTCTCTGCGGTATGGTCGGAATCTTTTTAAATATTCTGCTTTTCTGTGGCAAATTTTTTGCAGGAACGATCAGCCATTCGATCGCTGTGACTGCGGATGCATTCAACAACCTGTCAGATGCAGGATCTTCCGCTGTTACGCTGATCGGATTTAAGCTGGCAGGAGCAAAACCGGACTCGGAGCATCCGTTTGGCCACGGACGGATCGAATATGTATCGGGACTGATCGTTGCGGCAGCAATCCTTCTGATGGCGTATGAACTGATCAGGGATTCTATTATAAAGATCATTCATCCGGAAGAAACAGAGTTTTCCGTAATGGTGGTTGTGATCCTCATTATTTCGATTCTTGTAAAACTGTATATGTATCTTTATAACAGTGGGGTTGCAAAAAAAATTGACTCTGCTGCCATGAAGGCAACGGCAACCGACAGTCTGAGCGATACCTGCGCAACAGCAGTGGTACTTGTGGCAGCTTTGATCGGACATTTTACCGGAATCTATGTGGATGGCTATTGTGGTGCATTAGTTGGTGTATTTATCATGTTTGCGGGCATCGGAGCTGCGAAAGATACCTTAAATCCGCTTTTAGGGCAGCCGCCGGAGGAGGAATTTGTGCAGAAGATCGATCAGATCGTAATGGCACATGAGGAGATCTGTGGAATCCATGACCTGATCGTACACGATTATGGCCCGGGAAGACAGATGGTATCACTGCATGCGGAAGTACCTGCGGAGGGCAATATCTTAGAGATCCATGATATTATTGATAATGTTGAAAATGAATTAAAAGAAAAGTTAGGCTGTGATGCGACGATACATATGGATCCGATCGTGACATCGGATGAACATGTCAGCGAGATGAAAGCGGCGGTAATATCTATTATCAAGGGGATTGATGAGCGGATCAATATGCATGATTTCCGCGTTGTAACGGGACCGACACATACGAATATTATATTTGATGTCCTGATACCGTATAAGTTTCAGATACAGGATGATGAGCTGGCAGCACGTATTACATCACAGGTAAGGGAACGTCTTGGAAATAATTATTACGTGGTTATCAAAGTAGATCATTCCTACGTGTAAAGGAGTCGGGCAATTCAGATTTTTACAAAGGAGAAACGTATGCAGACAAGTAACAAAGAACTGATCCTGCTGGTAGATGATGATCCGGGCAATCTCAAAAGAGCACAGACGATTCTGGGGGAAGAATTTCGTATTTCTGCGACTACATCTGGGAAAATGGCATTGTCACTTCTTTCAAAAGTGACACCGGATCTGATCCTTTTGGATGTAAATATGCCGGAAATGAACGGATTTGAAACACTGAAAAAGATTCGGGAACTTGAAAATGGATCTATGATACCGGTTGTGTTTCTGACCGGTGATAATGATGCTGAAACAGAAACAAAATGTTTTGAGGCAGGGGCTATGGATTTTGTCGGGAAGCCGTTTGTTTCCCAGGTATTAGTCAGCCGTGTGAAACGAATTTTAGAGAACAGACAGTAATCATTTAGAAGAGATGGTCGCCTCGCAGGTTGCGGAAATGACGCGTATGCAGGATGAAGTGATTACCGGTATCGCCAACCTGATCGAGAGCCGTGATGGCAGTACGGGACTTCATGTAAAAAATACCCAGAATTATGTACAGATACTGACAAAAGCGTTGAGGGAAAAGGGGATGTATCCGGATATCCTTGATCATAATTATGAGCTCAATACAGTAAAGGCATCGGTACTTCACGATATTGGAAAAATAAAAACACCAGATGCGATTCTTTTAAAACCGGGACGGCTGACGGACGAAGAGTTTGAAGTCATGAAACAGCATACGGTAGCCGGGTGTGAGATCATTGACCGGATCATCGGAAATGTGGAACATGAGGAATATGTGGATATTGCCAGAAAAATAGCACGATATCATCATGAAAGATGGGACGGTACGGGCTATCCGGATGGATTATCCGGGGAGGAGATTCCGTTATGTGCAAGGATCATGGCACTTGCTGATGTTTTTGATGCATTATATCAGGACCGGTGTTATAAGAAAGCAATCCGTCCCGCATCTAAGGTGTTTGAAATTATAAAGGAAAATAGCGGCTCTCAGTTTGATCCGAACCTTACAGAGATATTTCTGGAATTGCAGCGGGAAATTACAGATATAAGTGAATGAGAGGGGACGTTATGATAAGAGAAATCAAAAAGGACAGGGCGGGAGTGATCCCGTATGTACTTTATTTCATATATACTGTTTATATGGTAGTGGCAGCAGTTTATTTAAAATGGCCAAGCTGGGTAGCTGCGGTGATAATTTGTGGGCTTTTGGCGAGTATCGGACTTCGGATGCTGTCAGGACGGTACAGCAGACTGGCGAAGTTATTTTGTTCTGTTATGATATGGATGAATATTATTTTATATACAGTATTCACGGACGGTTCGTCTCTTACCATGGCAACAGTAGCAGCAAGTGTTGTGATGTTGTCTCTTTTTGATCTGATCGAGATCAATTATATTTCGTTGGTAGCAACGATCTTTTTGTTTTGTCTTGATACATTCCTGTTAGATAAAGTAAATTATGATAATCCGATACGGGAAATGGAATTTTTTATGCAGTTTTTTGCGATCATTATTCTCGAGATCATGGAAAATAAACAGTTAAAAAACCGTATACAGCATGATATGGAATTCAATGAGACAATGCGTGAACTCGAGGATGCCAAACAGGCAAAAGATGATTTTATGGCAAATATTTCGCATGAGATCCGTACACCGTTAAATTCTATCATCGGAATCGGATCAGAATTACTGGATGCGAAAGTGGATGATACGACAAAGGAACAGCTGTATGATATTACAGTTGCGGGCAGGAATCTGATGTCTTTGGTATCAGATATCCTGGATTTTTCAGAACTTGAAAATGACACGATGGAGCTGGTGGAAGAACCATATAACATTACGTCTGTGATCAATGATGTGGTTAACATGGCACATGTGTGGAATAAAGAAAAGAATCTTGAGATCATTGTGGATTGTGAGGCGGATATTCCGAATAACCTGCTTGGAGATAGTCAGAAAATATATCGCATTATCTTAAATCTCATCAACAATGCGATCAAATTTACAGATGCCGGTGGTGTCATTTTGTTTGTCGGCGCCCGCAAGGAATCATACGGCATCAATCTTATGGTAAAGGTGAAAGATACCGGAATCGGGATGAGCGAAAAAAATATAGATGCACTGGAAAACACATACAATCAGGTAGATACGACCCGTGACCGGCGTGCGGGGGGCATTGGCTTAGGTCTTGCAATCTCACGTAAAATGATTGCAAAAATGAATGGACATATGCATATTGAGAGTGTTCCTGATGCAGGGACGACGGTTTCTATTATCATTCCACAGAGAGTACTGACGGATATGCCGCTTGTATCCGTGCGTGATGCCGGAGATAAAAAGATCATTTTTTATATGGATCTCGAGAGATACCGTTTCGGACAGCTTCGTGACGGATATCTTGAATGTATCCAGAGGATGGTCGATCAGCTTCATGTAGATGCCGTGCGCTGTTCGACCATGCATGAACTAAAAAACCGCATCGATCATGAAAATTATCAGTTTTTGTTTGTTGCGGATGTCGAATATTTTATAGATCAAAGTTATTTTGACAGCCTGACTGCAAAAATGAAAGTTGTTGTCATGGCAAACAGGGATTGTGATCTGCAAAAAATCGGACCGGAAGTTCTGCTTATCTATCGCCCGATGCATGTATTCTCGGTTGCAACCATTTTGAATGGAGAAAAACTTCAGCAGGACGCATACGACGAACGGTGGCATCATGACAGATTCCGTGTAAAAGGAGCCAAAATTCTTGCAGTGGATGACAGTGCCATGAATTTAAAAGTTGTTTCAAGTCTGTTAAGCCATTATGGCATCACGATCGATACGGCATTGAGCGGTAGTGAGGCAATTGATAAAATCAGTGACAGAAGCTATGATCTCGTGTTTATGGATCATATGATGCCGGAAATGGATGGCGTGGAATGTATGCACAGGATTCATGAATTACCGCGGTTCCGTGAACGGAAAATACCGATCATTGCATTGACAGCCAACGCCATAGGCGGAGCCAGAGAGATGCTGATCAGGGAAGGATTCGATGATTTTGTTGCGAAACCGATTGAAAAATCTGCGATGGAACGTGTCCTTCGCAAATATTTAAGCATGTTTATTGAAAAAGATACGGGAGAGGAACAGGTTACCTGCAAGACAGAAGAAAACAGTGGATTATCCGGACAATTCAAAGAAGGAAGGAAAGAATTTGAGGCTGCAGGAATTGACCGCCGGCTTGGGCTTTCCTACTTTGACAATAATGAAGCGGATTATATGGAGATCGTGCAGTGTTTTTATGAACAGGGAAGAAGTCAGATCCAGACATTACAGGAGCTGTATGATAAAAAAGACTGGGAAAATTATAAGATCAATGTACATTCCCTGAAAGGACAAAGTCTTACGATCGGTGCAAAAGAGCTTTCAAAAAGGGCAAAGAGGATGCAGGAGGCATGTGAGCATGGGGATGAAAATTATATCATACAAAACCATACGGAGCTGATCGCAGACTATTGTTCGATCCTTGATGGGCTGTCTAAGTATGTGACGGTGGGGGAAGAAAAAAATCCAGTGCAGAAACTATCGGCAGCAATCGACAATTTTGACCAGGCAGAGGCAATGAAGCTGTTAGAGATGATAAAAAATGAGATGGGCAGTTCGATGGCGGATTCGGATACACAGTTGATCGCTGATATGGAAGCCCAGATTGAACTGTTTGATTTTATCAGTGCTGCGGAAACATTAAAAAAATGGGGAGGTGCGGACAATGAGTAAGCTGAGTGACAGAATTATCCAGGTACTGATCCGGAAAGATGTTTCAATTCATGCACAGTTATTCCGCTTTATGTCGCTGCTTGGAACGATCGCGATGGCAGTGGGGGGAGTTTATACGCTTGCCGAGGGAATGGAGATAAAAAATGTCGCAGCATTATTTGCCGGGGCGCTTTTTATGGGCATGCTTTTCTGGGCAGGAAAGAAATTCCAGCAATATGATCTCTGTTCTTTCATTCTGATGTCAGGGCTGAATGGAATTTTTCTTCCAGTTACGTTTCTGCGCTCCGGAGGCTTAAAAAGCGGTATGCCGCTTTGGTTTGTTCTTGGTTTCATCTCGCTTTTTTTCCTGCTGCGGGGAAAAAGTCTTGTCGCGGGAACAGTTATAACGATCATTGCGGATGCGTATTGTTTTTACACTGCATATGTTCATCCGGAACGGATCACTTATATGGAATCAGAATCCGTAGTTTATGTGGATATTATCGTGAGTGCGGTCATAACCATCTTTCTGACCTGTGCGTTTATGTTTATCCAGATCACACTCTCTGAATATCAGAGAAAAGAAAATGAAAAGCAGCAGGCGGAGTTAGTTGCCGCAATGAATACACAGAGCCGTTTCCTTGCAAATATGAGCCATGAAATCCGTACGCCGATCAATACGATCATAGGATTAAATGAAATGACACTTCGGGAGGAGAATCTGTCAGACGATATTATTGAGAATGCCAATAATATCCAGAGTGCAAGTAAGATGCTTTTGTCCCTGATCAATGATATTTTAGACCTGTCCAAAATTGAGGCGGGAAAAATGGAAGTTGTTCCGGCGCGTTATGAGACAGGAGAATTATTCAGTGAAATTGTAAACACGACCTGGATCCGTGCACATGAGAAAAATCTGGAATTTTGTGTCAATGTATCTGAAAAACTGCCATCCATGCTTTATGGAGACGAGATGAGGATCAAACAGGTTTTAACCAATATTTTAAGTAATGCGATCAAGTATACGCAAAAGGGATCCGTCACGCTGTTTGTGGAGAGTGAGCAGACGGGAGCGGACGAAATCCTTTTAAAAATGGCTGTGATCGATACCGGTATGGGAATCCGTCAGGATGATATGAAATACCTGTTTGACAGTTTTAAACGGGTCAATGAAGGCAGTACAAAAGGAATCGAGGGAACAGGACTTGGACTCTCAATCTGCAGCCAGCTTGTAAATCTGATGGGTGGTCAGATCACGGTTGACAGTATTTATCAGAAAGGTTCTACATTTACGATTACGATTCCGCAGAAAATTGTAAATGCCACGCCACTTGGAAATCTCAATTACAACAGTTCATCAAGACATCAGAGATCCTCCTATAAAAAGAGTTTCGAAGCACCGGAAGCAAAAGTTCTTGTTGTGGATGACAATGATATGAATCTGCTTGTCGCTAAAAAACTGCTTCGGGAAACCAAAGTCCAGCTTGCATTGGCGCATAGTGGAATGGAATGTCTGAAGCTGACGGCAAAAAATAATTACGATGTGATTTTTATGGATCACATGATGCCGGAGATGGATGGTGAAAAAACCATGGATCTGGTGCGCAACCAGCAGGGTGGATTCTGCCGCAAAACGCCGATTATTGCATTGACGGCAAATGCAATGTCAGGTGCGGAAGAAAAGTATCGTAAAATGGGATTTTCTGATTATCTTGCGAAACCGATCAATGGAATCCTTTTTGAGGCAATGCTTCTCCGTTATCTGCCAAAAGAGCGCATTGAATATATGATCGATCCGGATGAAGTCAGTGAGATGGACGGATTCCGTATTCTGGGCCAGAAGAAAAAGCAAAGGCTGATCGTCAGCACGGACAACGTTGTGGATCTGCCGAATGATGTGATCCGGCAGCTTGGAATACCGGTCATGCATTATTTTGTAAATACGGAATATGGGCATTACGAGGATATGGTGGAAATCCATTCAGACAGTCTGCTGTCTTATATTGAAAAAGATCAGTATGCCAAGTCGGAAGCACCGACAGTCGGGGAATATGAGACATTTTTTGGAAATCTGCTTGAGGAGGCGGAACAGGTACTGCATATCAGTATTGCTTCAGGATCCGGAAAGGGATTTGAGAATGCAAGCCAGGCGGCAGCCGGATTTTCCCATGTGCAGGTGTTTGATTCCGGTCATTTGTCGAGCGGTACAGGCCTGATGGTTATGCATGCAGCCAATATGGTGCTGAAAAATAAGGATCTGGATGAAATATTACAGAGTCTGGAAGCAATACAGCCTAAAATACAGACAAGCTTTATTTTAGACAGTTCAAAACAGCTTTACCGCAGTGGACTTTTAAATAAGCAGGTATGGAAAATGACAGAGATGCTGCAGTGTCATCCGGTTCTGGCATTGCACAAAAAGAAAATTGTACCGGCAGCGATCTTTTTTGGAAATACACAGGATGTTTATAAAAAATATATACACGCGCAGATGGCGCGATGGTCGCCGATTGATCAGAAAGTCTTATTTATAACATCTGCGGGTTGTTCGAAAGAGACGAAAGATATGATTTTAGAGGAAGTGCAAAAGTATAAAAAATTTGATCAGATCTACATGCAGGAGGCATCAGCAGCGATTACAAGTAACTGTGGAGCCGGCTGTTTTGGACTTATTTATATGCTGCAGTAAAATTTGGTCTGAAAAACAGTATTGACATTTTAAGAAAGCGTGTTATACTCAGACACATAAAAATAGAATATGATCTTCAGGGCAGGGTGTGATTCCCTACCGGTGGTATAGCCCACGAGCCGTAAGGCATGATTCGGTGTAATTCCGAAGCCGACAGTATAGTCTGGATGAAAGAAGATATGGATAAGCAGGATTTAAAGGATCGTTTTAAACGGTTGGTAAGATAATGCATACATGGCTCTGAAATAGTTTTATTTCAGAGTCTTTTTATTTGTGACAATAGAATGTTCGCGGAGCGCGTATTTTATTGCTGCAAAAATTAGATATCCTGCCGGATATCAGAAACGGAAAAAAGTTTCGCATGGTATCCCGGTTTTTAAAATATGTCATTTTAGAAATCCCTAAAATCCGGTTTTAAGAAGCTCTGAACGATCGTGTTCAGAGCTTCTTTTTATGGCAATAGAATATTCCCGGAGCGTGTATTCTATCGTCATGAAGCAACAGAGATTGCAGATTTTATCTTGCAGGAAAGGGAAGGTATTCATGCAGCAGGAAAGATATATGCGCCGGGCAATGGAACTTGCAGAGCTTGGCAGAGGATGGACAAAGACAAATCCGGTGGTCGGTGCGGTTCTTGTAAAAGAGGACAGAATCATCGGGGAAGGCTATCATAAAAAATTTGGCGGACTTCACGCAGAGCGGGAAGCGCTGGCGGATTGCAGGAGCAGGGGAGAGGATCCGGCAGGAGCAGATCTTTATGTGACATTAGAACCGTGCTGCCATTACGGGAAAACGCCTCCGTGTACACAGGCGGTCATAGAAGCCGGGATCAGCCATGTGTTTGTTGGGGCGGAAGACATCAATCCGCTTGTGGCGGGAGCCGGGATCCGGCAGTTAAGGGAGCAGGGCATCCTGGTGACGGAAGGAGTTTTACAGGAGGAATGTGAGTACCAAAATCGGGTATTTTTTCATTATATCCAGACAAAACTGCCCTATGTGCGGATGAAATATGCGATGACACTGGATGGAAAAATAGCGTCGGCATCCGGAAAATCGCAATGGATCACCGGAGAGGCGGCAAGAGAACAGGTACACCGCATGCGGCATGAAATGACCGGAATCATGGTTGGGGCAGGCACGGTAATCGCGGATGATCCAATGTTAAACTGCCGTCTGCCGCAGACAAAAGACCCGGTCAGGATCGTCTGTGATACGACATTGCGGATACCGCTTAAGAGCCGGATCGTGCAGACTGCAGAGGAGCAGAATACCATCATTGCAACCTGCTGTCAGGATGAGGCGAAGATCAGGGAATATCAGAAATATGGATGCCGGATCATAGTGACAGAACATGCGGATGGAAAAGTGGATTTAAAAGAACTGATGCGGCAGCTCGGAGCAGACGGGATCGAGAGCGTATTGCTTGAGGGCGGTGCCATGCTGAACTGGTCGGCGTTAGAAGCCGGGATCGTCAATGAGGTGTATGCGTATGTGGCACCGAAACTGTTTGGCGGAGCAGACGCCAAAAGTCCGGTTGCAGGAATAGGCGTGGATTATCCCGATGACGCGTATTGCCTGGTCAGTCAGAGGGTACAGCAGGTGGGGGAGGACATTCTGATCGCCGGGGAACTGAAAAATAAATGAGAGGGAAACAGATACATAAGGTTTTGAACATACCGTAAAAAGCAGGGAGGGGAGAAAACTTGTTTACAGGAATTGTGGAAGAGGTCGGAAGGATCATAACAGCAGACCGGAAAGGCAATTCTGCCAGACTGAAAATAGAGGCAGAAAAAGTATTAGAGGATATCAAAATTGGTGACAGCATTGCCGTAAATGGAATCTGTCTTACAGTGACATCTTTTGGAAAAAACTATTTTACCGCCGATGTAATGCACGAAACGCTGCGGAGGTCATCGATTGGAGAAGCAGCGGCGGGAAGTCCGGTGAACCTGGAACGTGCGATGGCGGCAAACGGCAGATTTGGCGGTCATATCGTGACAGGACATATTGACGGAACCGGAACGATCTGTGAGGTCAAATCAGACGAAATCGCGATTTGTTATTCCATGAAAGCACCGGAGAAGATCATGCACTACATTGTTGAAAAGGGTTCTGTCGCGGTGGATGGGATCAGCCTTACGGTTGCAAAAACGACACAGACGAGTTTTATGGTGTCTGTCATCCCGCATACGGCGCAGTGTACAGTTCTTGCATACAAAAAGGCGGGAGATACGGTAAATCTGGAAAATGACTGTATCGGGAAGTATATTGAACATTTTTTGAACTGGGAGAAAGAAAAAACAACGGAGAGTAAGATCACGAGGGAATTTTTATTTTCTAATGGATTCTGATAAGAAAACAAAATGCAGTTTTTGGCACGGAAAGGAAGAAGTACAATGAAGAAATTTGATACAGTGGAACAGGCATTGGAAGAATTGAAAAGAGGAAAGATCATTCTTGTGACAGATGATGAAGATCGTGAAAATGAAGGGGATTTTATCTGCGCGGCAGAGTTTGCAACGACAGAAAATCTGAATTTTATGGCAACACATGGAAAAGGACTGATCTGCATGCCGATGTCAAAGGAGATCTGTGAAAAATTAAGACTCCCGCAGATGGTGGCAGACAATACAGACAACCATGAGACCGCATTTACCGTATCGATCGATTATGCCGGTACAACGACCGGAATTTCGGCGGAGGAACGCGGCATGACAGCAAGGCACTGCATCAGTGAGGATGCAAAACCGGAAGACTTTCGCAGACCGGGACACATGTTTCCTCTGCTTGCAAAAAAGAATGGTGTGTTAGAACGTAACGGTCATACAGAAGCGGTCGTTGACCTGATGCGTCTTGCGGGCTTAAAAGAATGTGGACTGTGCTGTGAAATCATGCGTGAGGACGGAACAATGATGCGTACAACAGAACTCATGGAACTTGCAGAAAAATGGAATATCTGTTTTATCACGATCGCGGCAATTCAGGAGTACCGCAAAAAACATGAGAAACTGGTAGAGTGCGCAGCAGTCGCAAAACTCCCGACAAAATATGGAGAATTTAAAGCGTATGGTTATCAGAATATTTTAAACGGGGAACATCATGTTGCGCTGGTAAAAGGTGAGATCGGAGACGGAGAGGATGTGCTGTGCCGTGTACACTCCGAGTGCCTGACGGGAGATGTATTCGGATCCCTTCGGTGTGACTGCGGGGAACAGCTTGCTGCGGCAATGGAACAGATCGAAAAAGAAGGCCGCGGAATCCTGCTTTATATGCGGCAGGAGGGAAGAGGCATCGGGTTACTGAACAAGCTGCGCGCCTATACATTGCAGGAGGAAGGAATGGATACGTTAGAGGCGAACCTTGCGCTCGGTTTTGCAGGGGATGAGCGGGAGTATTACATTGG
>ERZ772870.1736-NODE-1736-length-13903-cov-4.238013_pt1 | contig 13903 bp, 12 predicted proteins | sample MGYA00511376_ERZ772870 | MGnify/ENA primary metagenome ERZ772870 (study PRJEB29015, sample SAMEA2737719) | human gut metagenome | biome: human gut; feature: human-associated habitat; material: faeces | place: China | collected 2012 ... | reverse complement strand
AGGTTAGCTGCTCCGGCAAGAAGTATTCTGGCCAGAGCTGCCAACCTGTTTTATTCGCACCGCTGCGGGCGGTGCACCGACATTATTCTTTATTCATTATTATTTATTATTTCATTCCTGATAGAAAAATAGCGCCCGACGGTTTAAGCGTACCTGTCGGGCGCTGTTTGTTTATTTGCTTATTTATCCGGTTCACAGTCCAGAATGGAGGGAATATTGGCCCATTTATCCGGTTCGGCTTTGTACCGTTCGTGCAGCCAGGCAACGGCGGCATCGAGCCCCTCCTGATTGCCGGGGAACTCTGCCATCTCCTGCTTTTCATCGGCGGTGTGTTCCAAGCTCCATGGGCCGGGCCAGATGGTGGCGGTCAGATATTCGATCTTCCGCTTGCCGCTTTCATCGGCGGGGTCAGCTTTTTTGGCGGGGGCTACCAGATAGCGCATGCCGCCCTGTGCGCCGGAGTACGGGTTGCCGCAGTGGAACCAATGGTAGATGGGCAGGCAGTCCAGCATAAAATCTCCTCACTTTCAGGTTTTGCTGCGGTTCAGTTCCGCGCGTAGTTGGATCAGGCGGGCAATATCTTCCTTATCGGCCTGGGTCAGTTGGTCTTTCAGGTTCTGGTAGGCGGCAATGGGTTCGTCCTGAATCAAAGCGTCCAGTTCCGCCCCGGCAGGGGAGCCCTGCCACCCGGCCAGGTAGCCGGGCGCCACGCCAAGGCAGGCGGCAATGCTTTCCAGCTTATCCAGCGGAATATTGGTTACAATGCCGGTCTCGTATTTATAAACCGCTTGTTTGGTCACATGCACCTGTTCGGCCAGCTGCTCCTGTGTCAGCCCTTTGGCGGTGCGTGCTTCGCGGATGCGTTCCCCAATGGTCATGCGGATCACCTCCCAAAAAGTATAGCAAAAAACCTGCGGGTTTACAAGATGATAAAAATAACTTGACAAGTTACAGCAGGGATGCTATCCTGTGAGTAACCTGATAAGTTTCAAGAAGGAATGTTCTCTTTCGGCTGCAAAACAGGCAAAGACAGAGAAAACAGCAAAGCGGCGGCAGCAGGGCCGCTTTCATTTGAAACGCAAGTAACTTATCAGGTTTCAAATGGATCATAAGGAGGAATGGAATGACCCACGAAATTGAACTGGAAGGATATTACCCTAAAATTCTTGGCAGCCCCATGCGTATGCTGTGCCTTGGCACCAAAGCCAGCTATGGCATGGAGGTTCTGCATTTCCAGCGCGGCACCGGGTGGGATGGCCTTGCGCTGGATGTCACGTTTACCCCGGACCCCCAGGCGGAGGGGACAACGGTGCTGGCGGATGCAGGGGACACCGTAGCGGTGCCGCCCGCCGCCACAGCGCAGGCAACCAACAGCGGCAGCGTTACGGTGCGCGGCGTGCGGGATGGCGTGCAGTGCATCAGCTGCAACATCCCATACCTGGTGCTGAACCACGCCCCGGTGCCCGGCCAGCAGACCGACCCGGCGGAAAGTGTGTGGAAACAGTATGCCGATAAGCTGATCCCCGCGGGCGGCAGTACCGGGCAGGTGCTGGCCAAGGCGTCCGCGCAGGATATGGACCTGTACTGGGCCGACGGCACCACCACCCAAACCGAAACCACACCCCACATGCTGACCAACGCGGGCCGCAGCAAAAAGAAAGCCATTGTATCGTTTGTGGATGACGACTGCCGCAGCGAAGCGTACACCGTGCTGTTCCCGCTGGTGCAGGAGCTTGGTATGCCTTATACCGTGGCTTGCCCGGCGGGGCTTATGGGCAAAACCGGCCGCATGACGGTGGAACAGCTGCAGGAAATGGCGCGCAGCGGCGTGACGGTGGCATGCCATACGATGACCGAAACCGATATGGAGCAGGATACCCCCGAAACGCTGGAAGCCACCCTGCAGCAGTTTGAAGCAGCGATGCGCCGCTGGGGCATCCGCGGGGTGCGCAGCTATGCCTATGTGAACGGGCGCTATAAGGCGGATTGCCTGAACACCGTAAAAAAGCATTTTGACCTGGGCCTTACGGTGGAAAAAGGCATCAACCAGATCCCGTATGAAAGCTGCCGCATGAAGCGCGTGGAAGTGTTCCCAAAGAACAAAAGCTACACGCTGGAGGATGTAAAAGCGTGGGTAGACAAAGCCGTGCAGGATGGCGGCTGGCTGATTTTGATGACCCACGCATGGTACACGACCTTTGATGCAGCACAGCTCAAAGAGCTGGTGGGTTATATCCGGGCCAGCGGTGCGGAGCTGATGGACCTGTACGATGCACTGGATGCCACCGGCAACGTGGTGGAAGCGGGCGACTACCAAAAGCCGGGCGCGGATGCAGCGGAACCGTTTTTTGTGGTGGATGCGGATGGCCGCGCCTGGACCAACGCGCTGGAGAACTTACGCCCGGCAGATGGCATCACCAATGTGGGGGCAGCCCTGCAAAGTGGATATGTGATCTCCACCGCCACCGGCAAGGCAATCAAAACATCAGATACCGGGTTCCGGGTCACCCAGCCGGTGGATGTGACAAGCGCGGCCCAGGTGTTGATAACGGCCTGGGCGTATACGGGTTTTGCGCTCTATTCTTTCTTTGATGCGGCGGGTACCTGCCTTGCCGTAAAAGCGGCCGATGCCGATTATGCTGCGGGCGGCAATACCCTGACCCGGCAGGCAGTGGCCGTGCCGCAGGGGGCAGCCACTTTGATCGTGGCGGGCAATTTGTACCAGGCGCTGCCCGCCGTCAGGCTGGTCAGCGCGGCAAACCTGGTGCAGCAGGTAAAAAGCATGACGGTTGCCTGGCACGCCAACTATGTGCTCAAAATTTCCGGCTCGACCGTCAACTATGCAAGCGAGAATCGGCGCATCAGCGAAAAAGTTGCCGCTGCGGCAGGGGATACCTACCGCCTGAGCTGTTCGGCCAACTGGAACAACGCGCTGTATGTGATCTATGCGGCAGACAACAGCGTGCTGGCCTGCCGCCAGGCCCCCAACAATGCCGCCGGTGAGGTACTGACCGACTTTGCGGTGACAATGCCGGAAAACACTGCCTATTTCCGCGTGGCAGCAAACCTGGAAATCCAGCCGGAATCCTACGCGGTGGCCCAATACACCACCCGCATTGCGGCCAAAGCCCCGGTGCTTACGGTTGCAGCGGTGCGCACCCTGCTGGATATTTTGCGGGCGGGGACCTATACCCAAAGCCAGCAAAGCGCCATCCAGAATCTGGAAAATGCACTGCTGATCATAGACTGACAATACAGCGCGGTTTTTCAACAAAAAATCCAAAGGCTGTTGAATAAAAAGAAAAAGCGCAGAACCACTTTTGGTTCTGCGCTTTTTTGGAGCGGGATACGAGTCTCGAACTCGCCACCTACTGCTTGGGAAGCAGTCACTCTACCGGATGAGCTAATCCCGCATCGGTAGCTTTTATTATACTTCCCAAGTTCCGGTTTGTCAAGCCCCGGTCGAAGGTATCAGCCGTCAACGGATTCAATCGCGCCAACGGGGCAGGTCTGCATGGCATCGGTGGCGGCGGCTTCATCGGGGCCGGTTACATCGGCAGGGGCAGCGGCTGCGGTGCCGCCGTCCGTCATGGTAAAAACTTCGGGGCAGGTGCTCACGCACAAACCGCAGCCGATGCAGTCGGCATTTACATGGAACTTCATGGGCAGTCATCCTTTCACGATGTGTTATCAACAGTATGCCCAATCAGCGGCAATCAATCCATGCTTTCTGCGTTTTCTGCGGCGGCTTCCCCGGCGGCATAGGTTTCGTTGGCGTGGCCTGCAAAGGGGTAGGTACGGGTTTCGGTGGCGGTAATGCTGGTTACGCCGAACCAGCGGGCGCGGCCCAAAGCGAGGGAATCCTCACCGTTTTCGCGGATATCCGGCAGGCCGTATGCGCCGCACCATTTGGTGTAGGGTTCGATACCATAGCTAATAATGTTAGCCGCGGCGGGCTCATCCAGCTCGCTAATCTCCTGCCGCAGCGTCTGGGTGCGCACATGGTCCATCATCCAGTAGCTGGCAATGTCATACCCGGCTTCCAGCATGTGGATGCCGCAGACGATCCCCACGCAGGCGCTCAGGCAGGCAAGGCCCCAGCGGAACGCTTTGCTGTTCAGCTGTACCAGGCAGGCGGCGCAGGCGGCAGCCAGCAGAGCAAACACACCGTGGGTGGAGCGGGGATAGTAGTCATGGCTGCCGATCATGGCAAAGTTTGCCCCCAGCGCCCCGGCCAGCAGAATCAGCGGCCACAGCAGGTCAGCTTTTACAGCATCCTGCCGGGCAAAGCAGAGCAGCAAAAACAAAATCGCAAAGGAAAACAGCAGGGGCAGGGCATAGTCTTTGAGCATATTCAGGCAGGCAAAAAAGCGCATGGCGTACCGGGTCAGCAGACTGTCGTAATCGCTGAAGCCGCTGGCACGGTTAAAGTTGCCGCGCGCGGTGATGAGCAAAGCAAACCCAACCAGCGCCCCCGCCAGGCCGGTCGCCATCCAGGCGGGCAGCCTGCGCTCCCGCTTGAATACAACAGCGCCGGCCAGCACCAAACAAACCAGCATTCCGGCGCTGGTATTCTCGCTTAACCAACCAGCCAGCAGCCCGGCCAACGCCATGCCGGCCGCCATGCGCGCCGTACTGGCAAACGGCTGCTGCAAATAATACCGCCAGGGCAGCAAAAAGGCGCAGCATCCCACCGTGGCCCACAGGTAGTTGCAGGCGCCGCACATCCACAAATTGGTCTGGCCAAATACAGGGCTGATCTCCCACAGCGCGGCATAAATCAGGGCCAAAGCCAGCCAGTCCGCTTTTTGGCTGCGCCGCCCAACGGCCAGCTTGTACAAAACCAGACCCAGCGCCATAAACATCCCAGCATTGCACACATTAAACAGAAGCTTGGGAAACATGGTGAACCCCTGGGCAAAAAATTTGACGATGACCCGGCCGCTCCATTCGTGATAGTGGAACACCAGGCTGGAAATCAACTGCGGCAGGCTGTGCAGCCGTTCGCCGGTATCAAAGGCATAAGCGAAAGTGTAATCATCGGCCAGGTAGGGCGTTAAGCAGTTCAGCAGCAGCATCCAGCAGAACACCAGCCCGGCCACAAGCCGGAACATGCGGCTGCTGAGGGGCTTTTTTGTTTGTGCCATGGGCAACCTCCAAAAACAAAAACGGGCCCCCTGCCGAACAGGGGAGCCCGTAAGATCAACATTATCTTTATTATATCGGTTGTGCGGCCAAAGTGCAAGGTCAGTCCTTTTTGTTGCGGGCGATGCCTGCAACAACGCCGGAAAGCGCCAGGAGCGCCAGCAGGTTGGGAACCGCCATCAGACCGTTAAAGAAGTCCGCCAGCGCCCAAACCAGATCCACTTTCAGGGAAGAACCGATCAGGATGAACAGCACAACAATCAGGCTGTACACCTTGGTGTACTTGGAGCCGAACAGAGCGTTGAAGTTGACCTGGCCGAAGAAGTACCAGCCCAAAATGGTGGAGAACGCAAAGAACAGCATGCAGATGGCAATGAACACCTTGCCGAAGGAACCAAACGTCAGGCTGAATGCGGCCTGGGTCAGGGCGGTGCCGGTCATGCCTTCCGGAATCAGGCCGGAGGTGATCAGTACCAGGGCGGTCAGAGTCAGGATGACAAAGGTATCAACGAATACGCCGATGATGGCCAGCGCACCCTGGTCCTGCGGCTGCTTGACCTTGGCCAGTGCGTGGGCGTGCGGGGTGGAGCCAAGGCCGGCTTCGTTGGAGAACAGGCCGCGGGCAACGCCGTAACGCATGGCCTGCTGCACGGTAACGCCAGCCACGCCGCCGGCAATGGCCTGCGGCTGGAAAGCCAGGGTGAAGATTTGAACAAATGCGTTGGGAATGGCGGATGCGTTCATGACCAGGATGATGACGCAGCCGATAATGTAAAACAGTGCCATGATGGGAACCAGCTTTTCGGTAACAGCGGCAATGCGCTTAACACCGCCCAGGAAGATGAAAGCTGCCAGAACGGCGATCACAACGCCAACCACCACGCGGTTAACGGCGAACGCATTGTGGAACGCATCACCAATGGAGTTGGACTGCACCATGTTGCCCATAAAGCCGAGGGCAAGGATCAAAGCAACGGAGAAGAAAGTGGCCAGGAACTTGCCAAACTTGCCCTTGAATGCCGCGCGGATGTAATACGCCGGGCCGCCGGTCACCTGGCCGTCCACTGTGGTGCGGTAGGTCTGGGCCAGAACGGCTTCGGCGTAAATGGTAGCCATGCCGAAAAAGGCAGAAACCCAGGTCCAGAACAATGCGCCGGGGCCGCCGCTGACCAGGGCGGTGGCGCAGCCGGTAATGTTGCCGGTGCCAACCTGTGCGGCAATGGCGGTGGCCAATGCCTGAAAAGAGCTCATGCCGTCTTTATCAGCTGCCTTGCCGTGCAGGCTGAAACCTTTGAACAAGTGACGCACACCATCTGCAAAACTGCTCAACTGAACAAAGTGCAGCTTGATAGTAAAGAAGATGCCGGTGCCCACCAGCAGGAACAGCAACAGATAATTCCACAAAATGTCGCTGGCCTGCTCTACGATCTGCGTAAATGCTGCCATGATTAAAATTCCCCCTAATACAATATCCCATATCTTACACATCCGGCAACGCCCGGTATGGGCAGCTGCCACGAAGCGACCTAATAACAATACCATGCCCGCTAGATAAAGTCAAGTGTATTTATACCAAAAACACTCTGACGTGACAAAGTGTGACTTTTCCTGGAACATGACGCGGAAATTGAGAAAACAAAAAATGATTCGAATGTATATAGATACAATGACTAAGATTGGTGATAATAACAATGATTTAGGTTATGACAACTCAGATGTTCTAGATTTTGCAATTGCTCAATACATCTTACCGGAAATACGCGGAGATGGTGAAAAGTATAAAGAATTACTGAAATTACTTCTAGATGAAATATCTCCCTATACATTTTCAACCTCAATACTTCAAAAAATTGTAGAAGAGGGACAAGAGAATTATGATAATTTCAACTTCTTCTACATCTAATCTCATCAAAGATTTTGAACTAGTTATCTCCAAAAGCCCAAACGGTGAAGAGCGTAAGTCTCTTAAAAGCTCCACACCGCACACACCGCGAGACTATTGTACTATTAACGATACAGATCAAATATATTTTAATGCAACATTAAATACCTGTAATAAAAATCCCTGTTATTTGCAAATAGGTGACATATTAATAGCGGGAACACCACGTGGACAAGAAAACATTGAATTCCGATTTCGTGGTAACGGTGCTTTTTTTCAAAATTTTTGCGGATACGCTCAGCTAACACTGCAAATATATACCTCCAATAGAAAAGAAGAAAAAAACTATTATTTGCAAGTATGTACAGATAAAATAAAAAAAGAATATATTGAGGATATCCTAATATATTTAGATAGCAAAATTGAAAATATTTTTTTTACAGAAAAAACCATTACTTACAGTTCAAGTATAAAAAATCAATCAAATTTTCAAAACTACAATCAACAGATAATTGTTGCTGAAGAATTAACTTCTTTTTTCTCAGGAATTAATCTCAACCACATGAACTACAACAAAATATCTGAAATAAAAAAAATATCCAATATAAACAAAGCAGCATTAATAGACAATTCTTCAATATTGTGGTTATCACAAAATACTTCAGAAATATATAAATCAACAAATAACAATATAAAGATAGGACAAAACAAATATCAATTAAACAAAATTTTAAATACATCCTTAAACATAAAAAAAGATATATATGAGAATAATATCATTCTTTCATACATCTCAAATATAATTACAACAATAAGTAATATATTACAAAAAATCTCAGCAGAACAAAAAAGAAAAGAATCAGACAGTAATGTAATTCCAAATAATTCATTTGAATACTTATATAGAGATTATTTAATAAAAACATATGAGCTAAACAAAAAAAAGTGTATAAAAATAATATCGAATCTAACATCAATTAGAAAAAAATTAGCTAAAATTTACGGCAAGACTACGATATACAATTTAATTTCAAAGCCCCATATGACAATGTGCTTTAAAAACAATTTCTTCTATCAAAAAATATATCCGTTATTGCTAAATTGGTGGAAGTGTTCAAATGTAACAGCCCTTGAAAAAAATGATATACCATTAGAAAATATAGCTAAATTATATGAGTATCTATGTTTATTCAAAATTTTTGATGCTATAAATAGTGTACTAAATATTACTCCATTAAAACATGATAGTACATTACTTCTAAAGTCAAAACAATATATTTGGACTTTAGAACAAGGCGAAACTATTACCCTATTTTACGAGCCTATAATATTTAGCATTCCAAAGGAAACAGGTCTAATTCGTGTATCCAAAACTCAAGATGAACGATACAACTATTATACTCCAGATTTTGTTATAAAATATTGTAATAAAGGATATGAAACTTTCTGTATTTTAGATGCTAAATTTTCAAACGTAAAAATTGACAATATATTTAAATATTTTACCGATATAACTAATGAGCAATTCAATCGAGATAATATAATATTGATATCAATAATAAAACCAGAATTTGCTAATACAGCATATAAATATAATAGTCTTTATATAAATGATATTTTTTCTAAAAATGTGACATTGCCTGAATTATCAGAGATATACTTATCTGCGCCTAAGTCAAAAACTAAATTACAAGATATAATTCAGATATTTATAAAAATATCTAAAGAGAAATATTTTGAGAAAAATCCCATATCCCGTAAAAAATATACATACAAATCAAGTTCTATATTAGATGATACAAAAATTTCTCTAATTAAAGGAATGATCCTTAGGGGAGACAATTTACAAGATATAGCATTTTGGTTTGGAGTAAACTTAGGTAGAATTAGTGAAATTAAAAGTGGAATAAAATACAATGACATCCTCCCTGCGGATAAAAACAATCTTCCTCCACAAGGACCATATCCATCTTTATCAGAATTATTCAAGCAATAAAGCTTTAATATCACAGATAAAAAACAGGTATTATGTTTACACTTTCTGTCAGTGGCAGATAAGTCTGAGCTAAACAAATAACAGCCCCTTCTCCCACTTGAAGCCCAGCTTTTTTTAAAACATCAAAATTTTTTATGTCTTTCTTATCTGGATTGGTCTTTTTCTTTATCTCAATAGGATAAACTTTCCCGTTTTCTTCCAAAATAACATCTATCTCTTTTTTATCTTTATCACGATAGAAAGAAATATTAGGTTTCCTTCCATTATGGATATAACTTTTCAATATTTCAGCAACAACAAATGTTTCCAGTATTTCACCACTTTTAGCACCTGTTTCCAATGTTTCAGGAGTATTCCATTTAGTTAAATAACAAACTAACCCCGTATCCATAAAATATATTTTAGGCATTTTGGTCATCCGATTGCTAATATTTTTAGAAAATGGATACAACAAATAAATTAGCCCAGATGTTTGTAAAATAGATACCCAACGTTGCACTGTTGATACGGGTTTCCCTATATCTCGTGCAACATCTGAAAAATTCAGCAATTGTCCGCTTCTTGCAGCTAATGCTGTTAAAAGTTCCAAAAACTGCATTTCATCACCACTATCGGTCAAATCGCGAATATCACGTTCAATATATGTCTGAACATAAGAACTGTAAAAATCTTCCCAATCAATATTTTCATCATTATTTAAGGCAGGATAAGAGCCTCGCCAAATAATTTCATAAAGTTCTTTTAAATCTAAACTTTGGGCTTCCTTACTTCTTGTTGAAATCCATTCAGGTGTGGGAACAAATTTATCATAGAAAGGTTTTTCCGCCAACTCAGGTAAAGAAAAGCCTTCTAAATTAAGGATTCCCACCCTTCCAGCAAGGCTTTCTGATACACCTTGCATTAAATGAAATTGTTGTGACCCCGTAATCCAAAACATTCCTTTTTGCTTTTTCTCATCTACAAGGGCTTTAATATACGGTAAAAGTTCAGGAGCATACTGAATTTCATCAATCAATAAAGGAGCTGCCAACATGCCTTACCGCCTTATCAAACAGGAAGGTGCCGCCCGTCGCGGCGAATTTACGATTTTCCAAAGTATCCAAAGAAACATAATTACGATTCTCTTCACAACATCTAAATACCGTTGTTTTACCAACTTGCCTTGGTCCTGTAATTAATACAACAGAAAAAGAAGAATTCATCCGTTTTACGGCGTTTTCAATAGTTCTTTGAATATACATTTACAAACTCCGACTAATTTATCATCTAATATTAAAATAGTCAGAAACAATTAAAAGTCAAGAGAAATGCGACTAATTTATCATTTGATGCTAAATTAGTTGGAATTTTTATCATTTTCATTTTAGAAAATGCCTAATATTGGGGATTTTCTAAAATAAAATAAGAATTTCATAAATTTCCTCATCGGTAAATTTGGGAATTTTTGAATGTCTTTTGAAGAAAAAATTTCCCTATCGGTAAAATTTTGTAGGTTAAGCACAATATATCAGTTACTGTATTGTTTAGTAATCTCCGCAAACCAAAATATAGTAATAAAAAATGTGGTGATTAAGATTTAACAAATAATATGAATGCCAAACTAATCAAAATTTGGGACCTGACATCATTCTCAAAATAGCAAAAAATTAAATGGTAAGTGATACAGAGAGATGATACAATAAATTTTATTTGTATAAATTAACTCATTGATGCAATTGCGAACACTCTTGATGCTCGCCGATGTTATTGGTGTGATTTGAAAGATATAATTAAGCAGACTAAGAAGCGGTTGTTATGATATCCAATTTTGGGGTATTAGACCTTCATTATTTTTAGACCAATCAGCTATTTCCATAATATTTTCAAAATTTCCCCATACTTTGGGATCTGCGTGGTCAAGAACAATGATTTGGACTTTCTCTTTTGTGCTATTTATATATTCATTAAATAATTTAAATATCTCAATGACGCTTTTAATGTCATCTTTATTGCTACGAGCTTCGAGTTCTTTAAGGTCTTGCGGCATTTCACTTGGATTTGGAAAAAATACTTGGCTTGGCTGGTCAAACATTATGAAATTAAATACATTGCAATTATTATTTGCAAAATATTTATGAAAAGCAAGCAATATTGCTAAATGGTATGCTAGCCAGTTTGAAGCGCTTCCTGTTTCTGATAAGTAATAAGGTGTTTCATTATCACTTTTTTTAATTTTAACTGTTAAGTCATTAACTTCAAATGAAGATACATTTTTAAATTCCACAAAATCAGGCAGCAAATTTCTTGTATAAGTAATAATTTTATTCAATGCTTCATAAGGCTTTATTTCTTTATACGGATATTTGCTTAAATCCTTTTTTATATTATTTATTTTTTCTAATAGTGCTTCATCTTTAACTTTAAAGAAATCAAGTAAGTTTTTAGCTTTTGCTATATCAGAAATGAAGTCCTCAATGATATTTACATTTTTACTCTTATCTAATTTTTTATACATATCTAGAATTTTGTTTATATCATCATTTGTTTCGGCTATTTTCTCATCTACTTCAGCCAATTCTTTATAGTTTCTTGATTGGTTTGTGATACTTATATAGTTCTTGTTTTCAATTTCTTCTAGATTTTTACATAGTTTGTCTATATTAGATATAACAACACTATCTTGGCTATTATTAAGGCAAAAGTTTTTGATAAATTTTGATAATTGAAGCCTTTCTACTCTATCATTAGATAAGTTGATAGTATTTTCTAGTAAATTAATGGTTTTAAGAATAGACTGCTTTTTAAGTTCATAATCTTTAAGTTTGTTATAAAGTGGACGTAATTCTTTTTCTAAAGTCAAAATTTCTTTAGCAATCTTGTCACCACCATCAAATGATAATGATATATCTGTTATTTTCTTTTTTATAATTTCTTCAAGTAAACTTCTAATATTTACGACATTATCATCTAAAGCTTTCTGCTTTATGATACCATATTTCATTGCTTTTAGAATTATATCTTTATGTTGTAACAACTGTTCAGTTAAATATTTTTTATTTCCCTCTAATTCTAACTCTAATTTTGCTTGTTCTTTTTTAAGGGCATCTGATTTAATCTTGTTAAACATATTTTGTGAAGTTTCTAAGCCTAAAGCGACATTGAATATTTTCTTTAATCTGTCCCTGTAATCCGATAAATCAGACTTATATAAAAGGCAATTAGGGTTTGCAACAAGAGATTGGGTTTGAAAGTTAAATGCGACTAAATCTCTAAAGCTTATACGGCTGCTATATGTTCCTTCTTTATTTTCTTCAAAAAAAGGTATACCCATAATATTATTTATAAATTTTTTGAACTCGTCTTTGTTATTTACATTCTGTATTGGTTCTATCGGAGTTTCAAGATTTTTACCTTTTTCAAACTGCATACAGAATCCACTTTTAGGCAGATTTTTTCTAATAAATAACATTTCTTCGTCATCACATAAAAGTTTGATACCAAACCAATCAACACTATCTCTTATAATGCCAATAGGAATTTTGTTTTCACTGGCACATAAACAATAATCGGTTATATGGACTATTGCAGATTTTCCCGTTTGAGATAATCCGTGAATAACATTTACTTTGCCTTCAACAAAATTTATAGTTTTTATATCAAGCTCTTTATTTTGAGGCCATAATATTATTTCTTTAAGTTGTATATTCATTATAGACTAACTCCCAAAAAATTGAGAAAACGAAACAGGTCACCATTAGAAAATAACATTCCTAAACGCTCAGCATTTATAATTAATTTATTTTTATGATTTGGTAATTTTTGAACAGTGATTTGGATATCACCTTCATCATTTATAGATATCAAATTAAGCCTAATGCAAAAAAGCAGACAAGTCATTGTATACTCTTTATATCTTAATATGTTTGTTTGATATGTTCCGAACAACTTATCATTCTCATTTATTTCTTTTATCAGAGAGTCTAAAACATTTTTCCTTTTTATACATTTTCGAAAATTACTGTTTATTATAATGGGCATCATTGAAAAAATATGAAAGATACTAGGAAAGCTGTTATTGGTGGCATTTCTTATGTATGATTCTACAAATTTTGCAATGATATATGCTCCTAAGGCAGGGTTCTGAAAATCATTGCAATATCTATCATAAATGTTATTATTGCTCATTTAATCGTACCTTGTAGTCTGGGTGCCACCCTATAGAATACTCTATATCATCATCTTGATTAGCTAGAAAGTTGTATGCCCCTCTTGATATACATTTTTCATTACCTTGTATAGATACTCCAGATATATACACTTTTTCTTCTAAACAGTCTAAATAAAGTGCTTTACCTTTATCTTCACTATTCAATGTAGGTTGCATATTCACACGTAACTTCTTTTCATTCCAAGAATTATATAAGTTTGAATAGGTATTATTGAGATCTTCTTGTGAAAATCTTCCATCTCTGAAATCATTGTTTCTTAAGTATTCCCAAGATAGGTAATCAGTTGTTGCAGAATCGATAATATTTTTATCCATATTTATAATTTTTAATTGTTTTATATATCTGTCTGAATAATTATTATGGTTTTTACAAATTTGTTCTTGCGTTGGATAGTTGATAATTTCGACTTCTCCATTTAATTTTAAGCATTTTTTTAAGAAATCACTGTATTTAATTTCTATTAAGCTAAGTTTTTTATTTTTCTCATTTACGGCAAGTCTGAAAAACCAACCTATAATTTGGTCTATAAAATTATTAAAGCGGTTAGAGCTTATTTTATCTGATAAATTTTTTATTATAAGATCATTTAGCTCATTTTGGAGTTCTTTATGAGGTTTGTATATTTCGAATATTTTTAGTATTTGTATAGTTTCATTTTTGTGGGCAGTAAAG
>ERZ772870.1717-NODE-1717-length-14038-cov-53.039190_pt1 | contig 14038 bp, 6 predicted proteins | sample MGYA00511376_ERZ772870 | MGnify/ENA primary metagenome ERZ772870 (study PRJEB29015, sample SAMEA2737719) | human gut metagenome | biome: human gut; feature: human-associated habitat; material: faeces | place: China | collected 2012 ... | reverse complement strand
TCATCTTCATATGCCATCTTATTTTTTAGAGACATTTACTGAATATCCCTAAATAACATGCTCTCAAATTCAGAAAAGAGGGATTGCCGCAGAGGCAGTTCCTCTTTTGTTTTTATAAAAGTCCGTTTCTATTCCCTATGAGTCCATCGTAATCTTACAACCCAAAGGAGATATAAATCTTTCACCTGTAAGATCTATAATCTTCCGGGGGTAAGATCTATAATCTTCGCATTGCATCCTCCCTTCCCTGTTCTGTTCCATATTGCCTGTTGTCTTTACGCACTATACCTCGCCAATGTCTACTTAACATATTTATCCAACACTTTTTCCAAGGCATTTTGTGAAACCGGCTTAGTCAGAAAATCATTGCATCCGGCTTCTATAGCCCTGTCTTTGTCGGACTCAAAAGCAAAGGCAGTCAAAGCGACAATAGGCACTTCTTTTGAATAAGAACGAATCAGGCGCGTAGCCTCCAGCCCATCCATATGAGGCATCTTGATATCCATCAAAATCAAGTCGGGCTGATGTTCTTTAAATTGATTCACCGCATCCTCTCCATTCTTAGCCCATAGCAGATTACATCTTTTCCCTAACAATGTCTTTAACAGCAAAAAGTTGCTGTCTACATCTTCCGCCACCAGTACTGTTCTTCTTTGCAACACTTTTCTCGGTCCCGTACTCCCTGATTCCGGACACTTCATAGCCTTTCCGGATTCCGGAATTTTTTTACCCGCCTTATAAGGAATCGTAAAACGAAAAGTAGAACCTTCATTCAGTTTGGATTCCGCAGTAATCTCTCCACCTAGTTTTTCTACAATCACCCTACAAATCGCAAGCCCCAAACCTGTTCCCTGAACAAAAGTATTCAGTTTCACGAAACGCTCAAAAATCATTTTAATCTTCTCCTCGGAGATACCCATTCCCGTATCTTTTACATAAAAATCAATATACTCCTCCCTCACTTCAAAACCAAAACGGATTTCCCCTTTGAAAGTAAATTTTATAGCATTGGTTATCAAATTTGTAACAACTTGCATAATTCGGTTCTGATCTTCATTGATTATCAAGCTGGTGTCTTTATTGTCTAATATCAAAACAACCCCAGTCTGCACCCGATCCTTATGCATCTCATACACATTACGGCACAATTCTCCCAAATCCATTGGATATCTGATGTATTCCAATGTACCCGCCTCTATTTTTGCCAAATCAAGTATGTCATTGATTAATTGCAACAATATTTCCGAATTCTGGTTGATGATGTCCGAATAAAGTTTTTCATCCTCTGCGTTATCCGCTATAGTCATCAAATGCGAAAATCCCACAATTGCATTCAGCGGAGTACGGATTTCATGGCTCATATTGGCTAGGAAAGCGGTTTTCAACCTGTCGGACTGTTCGGCTTTGATACGGGCGAATATCAATTCCTGCTCTATATTCTGTATATTGGTAATATCCCATGAAATACCGATAATGAGCGGTGTCCTCCCTTCCAGAGGAACCAACGTTTTCAAGGTCTGCACAATACGGGGCTCTCCTGTAGCCGTCACATACGTTTCCTGCATTTCCATACGTTCGCGGGTACGAATCAATTCCAAATCATCCCGATGAAACTTCTCCGCATTCTCATATTCGGGAAATACTTCAAAATCAGTACGCCCCAACGCTTTGGAAGCAGGAATTTTAGAGTGACTGGCAAACGCCTTATTCCAATAAAGATATCGGAAATCATCTTCAGGGTCCTTCACAAACAAATAAACAGGAATATTATTCAGTATAGCATCCATCAGATAATTCAATTCACGCAATTCATCACGATTCTTGATAACATCTGTTATATCCTGTGTAAAGAACCAAATCATTTCCTCGCCCTGATTTTGAATCATAAAGGCCGAAACCTGATGAACACGAAGTTTTGTTTCTCCCACACGGGTATATTTGGCACGATAAGCAAAATTACCTCCGTTGTCGCGAATCTCCTGAACACGTTTATCAAACTGTTCTTTAGTATTCAAGGAAACAGGCAAATCATAGATTTTCTGTGTTCCTAATTCCCCTTTCACTCCATATTCCTCAATAAACTGCCGGTTGGCATAGACTAAGGTTCCTTCAGCCGATACAGCCAGAATACTATCACTGACCCTATCCAATATCCGTTTAAATATTTCCAAATTCTGCTGTGTGGCAACTCTTTCACTAATATCACGGCACATTATCAACACATATTCTTCATCTAAGGGGAAAATACGATTTTCATAATAATGAAGCGTCCCGTCCACATCCAATTCATGATGGGCTGTAGAACCCCTACCTGTCGAAATAACTTTCTGAAGATTATTATGTATATTGTGATAAGCCTCTTTAGGAACCATATCCTGCATACGCATCCCCTTAAAATCGTTGTTGGATACACCCACATGATTTGTTTCCTCATTAGACACCACCTCTATCCCCATTTCCTCATGATTGAAAACGGTCAACATATCCGGCAAGGAATCTAATATTCTTACCGCATATTTCTCCTTGAAACTAACGCCATCAAAGTTTTTTTCAGAAGAAGATAATTTTTCTTTCAGCAGCCTGTTCTCCTCTTTCAACGATTCAATTTCCTGCTCTAATACTTTAAGCTTGTGTTCACAATCCATTTGTTTTGAATATCTTTAGGATTCCTAATTGGACAAAAGTAGAAAACTTTTTGTAAACACAGAAAGAATAGTGATTTATTTTCCGATAAAAGAGAAGTCACTGATTAATAGTTAATGGAGTGCACTGTTGCCACACCCCATTAACCACATATCATCAGCCATTAAAATCATTTATATTCCGCCCAGCTCTTGATAGCGATATCGTTTATCGTCATGGTACAGAAAGCATTGATAAACGCACTTGCCAGACGAGCATTGGTTATCAAGGGCACATTCAGGTCGATAGCGGCACGACGTATCTTATATCCATTGTCCAACTCCCCGGCTGTCAGATTCTTCGGGATATTGACTACCATGTCTATCTCTTTCCGGTGCAACATATCCAGTGCCTGAGGTTTCCCTTCCTCACTGGGCCAATACACGCGGGTATTTTCCACCCCGTTCTCGGTCAGGAAGTGGGATGAGCCTCCGGTGGCATAAAGTTTATAACCTTTCTTCTGCAACATACGGGCTGCTTCCAAGGTATCCGCTTTCTGCTTGGCATTACCTGTAGAAAGCAACACGCTCTTTTCCGGAATACGATACCCCACAGACAGCATCGCCTTCAATACGGCACACGAAGTATCCGTACCGATGCAGCCTACTTCACCGGTAGAGGCCATGTCTACCCCCAATACCGGATCGGCTTTCTGCAAACGGTTGAAAGAGAACTGGCTGGCCTTAATACCCACATAATCCAACTCGAAAAGATTCTTGTTCGGTTTCTCAACCGGCAGTCCGAGCATCACTTTGGTAGCCAGTTCAATAAAATTGATTTTCAGCACCTTGCTGACAAAGGGGAAGCTGCGTGAAGCACGAAGGTTACATTCAATCACCTTGATATCGTTATCCTTTGCCAGATATTGGATATTGAACGGACCGGAGATATTCAATTCCTTGGCTATCTGACGGGAGATGCGCTTGATGCGGCGCACCGTTTCCACATACAGCTTTTGCGGTGGGAACTGGATAGTGGCATCTCCCGAATGCACTCCGGCATACTCAATGTGCTCACTGATAGCATATGCCACAATCTCACCATTCTGAGCCACAGCGTCCATTTCCACTTCCTTGGCGTGCTCGATGAACTGGCTCACCACTACCGGATGCTTTTTCGATACATTGGCAGCCAGTTTCAGGAAGCGTTCCAACTCTTCTTGATTGGAGCAGACATTCATGGCCGCACCACTCAGCACATACGAGGGACGTACCAAAACAGGGAAGCCTACCTTGTCAATAAAGGCATGGATGTCTTCCATAGAAGTCAATGCGCTCCATTCGGGCTGGTCCACTCCGATGCGGTCCAGCATGGCCGAAAATTTATCCCGGTCTTCGGCATTGTCAATGCTCTTGGCACTGGTACCGAGGATATTTACATTTTGCGCATCCAGACGGAGAGCCAGATTATTGGGAATCTGGCCACCGGTAGATACAATGACTCCGTGAGGATTCTCCAGTTCGAGAATATCCATCACACGCTCGAAAGTCAGCTCGTCAAAGTACAGACGGTCGCACATATCATAGTCGGTAGAAACCGTTTCGGGATTATAATTAATCATGACACTGCGGTAACCCTCCTTACGGATAGTCTGCAAAGCCTGCACGCCACACCAGTCAAATTCCACCGACGAACCGATGCGGTAAGCACCCGAACCCAGTACCACGATGGATTTATGGTCGCCTAAGTACTTCACATCATTGGCCACACCGCTATACGTCAAATACAGATAGTTGGTCTGTGCAGGGTACTCGGCCGCCAAAGTATCGATTTGTTTCACCACCGGAAGGATTCCCACCTGCTTACGATGATTACGCACATACAGAATACCGTCTTCCATATCTCCTTCGTAGCCAATGGCACGGGCTATCTGGAAATCGGAGAATCCCTGCACTTTCGCCTTGCGGAGCAATTCGTCCGGCATATCGGTAATCTGCTTGTGGTTATTGCCCCATTCGTGCATCTCTTTAGAAGTGTCCATGATGTGCTGCAATTTCTGCAAGAACCATTTGTCAATCTTGGTCAGCTCATGAATCTGGTCTACCGTGTAACCTGCACGCATGGCTTTGCTGATCACGAAGATACGTTTGTCCGTCGGCTCACGAAGGGCTTTGTCCACGTCTTCTATAACCAATTCCTTATTCTCTACGAAACCATGCATTCCCTGACCAATCATGCGCAAACCTTTCTGAATGGCTTCTTCGAAAGTACGTCCGATAGCCATCACCTCGCCCACCGATTTCATGGACGAGCCCAGTTCACGATCCACACCGTGGAACTTGCCCAAGTCCCAACGGGGAATCTTGCACACCACATAGTCCAGTGCAGGCTCGAAGAAGGCACTGGTGGTCTTTGTCACCGAGTTTTTCAAGTCGAACAACCCATATCCCAAGCCTAATTTGGCGGCAACGAAAGCCAACGGATAGCCGGTAGCCTTGGAAGCCAATGCAGACGAACGCGAAAGACGGGCGTTGACCTCAATGACACGGTAATCTTCCGATTCGGGATCGAAGGCATACTGTACATTGCATTCGCCCACAATGCCGATATGGCGGATGATACGGATAGCCAGTTCACGAAGTTTATGATACTCGGCATTGGTCAGTGTCTGCGAAGGGGCGATCACGATAGACTCGCCGGTATGGATACCCAGCGGGTCGAAGTTCTCCATGTTACATACAGTGATGCAGTTATCATAACGGTCACGGACCACTTCATACTCCACCTCCTTCCAGCCTTTCAAACTCTTTTCCACCAATACCTGCGGAGAGAAAGAGAAGGCCTTTTCAGCCAGAACATTCAGTTCCTCTTCATTGTCACAGAAACCTGAGCCCAAACCACCCAATGCATAGGCGGCACGGATAATGACCGGATAACCTAATTCTTTAGCGGCGCGACGGGCATCTTCCAGATTTTCCACCGCTTCGCTCTTGATGGTCTTGACATTGATTTCATTCAGTTTTTCTACAAACAATTCACGGTCTTCAGTATCCATGATGGCCTGCACGGGAGTACCCAACACACGGACATTGTATTTTTCGAAGATACCTGCTTTGTACAGTGCCACCCCACAGTTCAAGGCAGTCTGTCCGCCGAAAGACAGGAGCACGCCGTCCGGACGTTCCTTTTCTATCACCTTCTCTACAAAATAAGGAGTAACGGGCAGGAAATAAATCTGGTCTGCCACCCCTTCGCTGGTCTGCACGGTAGCGATGTTCGGGTTGATCAGAACCGTTTCAATCCCTTCCTCCTTCAAGGCTTTCAATGCTTGCGAACCCGAATAGTCAAATTCTCCGGCCTCGCCAATCTTCAAGGCACCGGAACCTAATAACAATACTTTCTTTATTTCGTCTTTCATACTTGTTCTTTTTAATACACGGTTTATAACAACTTCACAAACTCATCAAACAGGAACTCGGTATCCGTAGGTCCCGATGCAGCTTCCGGATGGAACTGTGCCGAGAACCAAGGTTTGGTTTTATGCCTGATACCCTCGTTGGAACCGTCATTCATATTGATGAACAGCGGTTCCCAATCGGTTCCCAATGTATTATTATCTACCGCATAACCGTGGTTCTGACTGGTAATGAAACAACGTTCCGTTCCTATCATGCGCACCGGTTGGTTATGGCTGCGATGACCGTATTTCAATTTATAGATGGTGGCGCCTCCTGCTTTGGAAAGCAACTGATTCCCCATACAAATGCCGAAAATAGGCTTGTCGCTCAGGCTCATCGCCTTGCGGATATGCTGTACCGCCTCATCGCAAGTATCCGGATCACCCGGACCGTTCGAAATAAACAATCCGTCATACTCCATCCCTGTAAAGTCATGGTTCCAAGGAACACGGATCACTTCCACATCCCGTTTCAGCAGACAACGGATGATATTTGTCTTTACCCCACAATCCACCAACACCACTTTTTTCTTACCTGCACCTTCATTGTAACGAATGACTTCCTTACACGATACTTTATCTACATAATTGATACCTGCATACGTTGCTTCGGGCACATTGCCGGGTTCATCATCAAATACAATTTTCCCCATCATTACCCCATGTTCGCGAAGAACTTTGGTCAGTTCACGGGTATCGATGCCTGTAATGCCCGGCACTTGCTCACGCTTCAGCCAGTCGGCCAGACTTTCTTTCGCATTCCAGTGACTGTATTCTTCACTGTAATCACTTACAATAATCGCTTCGGCATGGATACGTTCACTTTCCATAAAAGTAGCCAAGCCATTGGGTTCGATAGTAAAGGGAGGTACCCCGTAGTTACCGACCAACGGATAAGTTAAGGTCATCAGCTGCCCCGCGTATGAAGGGTCTGTCAAACTCTCAGGATAACCGGTCATAGCGGTATTAAACACCACTTCGCCGGCTACCGGTTTCTCATAACCGAACGACTTGCCCGGGAAACGGCTCCCGTCGTCGAGGATCAATGTTACATTTCTCATCTAATCTATCTTGAATGGTTGTTCTTTAGAATTGATAAACTTTTTCTATATAGTCTATAAACGCCTGGTTCACCAGCTTCACTCCACCCGGAGTAGGATAATCCCCACTGAAATACCAGTCGCCCGTATGGTTGGGACACGCTTCATGCAATCCTTCCAGTGTCTGATAAACGATTTCCACTTTCGCCTGCGTACCCTTCGGAGTGAGAAGTTCCACCATTTTTGCCGCAATCTCCTCATTAGTGAAAGGGGCATAAATTTCTTTCACATAATTCACCATCTGCTCTTTGGGTAACCCCACCTGGTCTTTCGATTTGTTGTAAGCACGGGCTATCACATCTTTCATATCCCGTTCTTTCAATAAATCGATAGCAGCCTTGAAAGCGATAAACTGATCCATACTGGCCATATCAATACCATAATAATCAGGATAACGCACCTGTGGCGAAGAAGAAACAATGACGATTTTCTTCGGATGCAGGCGGTCGAGGATGCCGATAATGCTCTGTCTTAACGTAGTTCCCCGGACGATGCTGTCATCAATAATCACCAGATTATCCACATGAGGCACAAGGCTTCCATAAGTGATATCATACACATGGGCAGCCAAATCATTCCGACTGTTGCCTTCGGCGATAAAGGTACGCAGCTTGATATCCTTGATGGCTACTTTCTCGCTACGGATACGCCAGGACAGGATTTTTTCCAGTTCCTCGTGATTGGGATGATGCCCCAAAGCCTCTATCTTCTTTACTTTCAGTTCATTCAGATAATTGTCGAATCCTTCCAGCAGTCCATAGAAAGCCACTTCCGCCGTATTGGGTATAAAAGAGAATACGGTATGCTCCACATCATAGTCTACCGCTTTCAAAATAGGATTCACCAGTTTTTCGCCCAGCTGTTTTCTTTCTTTATAAATATCCATGTCACTTCCCCGGCTGAAATAGATACGTTCGAAGGAACAGGCTTTCTTCTCTTTCGCCCGGTTGATCTGTGCCAGACGCATCTTTCCAGTCTTGCTTATAAGGATAGCCTGTCCCGGTTGCAATTCATTGATGCTTCCGGCAGATACATTCAAGGCAGTCTGAATGACAGGGCGCTCGGATGCCAATACCATGATTTCATCGTCCATGTACCAGAAAGCCGGACGAATGCCCCACGGATCGCGCACCGCAAAAGACTCACCGCTACCGGTCATACCGCAGATCACATAGCCTCCATCCCACTCCTTGCTCGAAGTCTTGAGGACATTGCCCAGATCAATGCGGTCTTCTATAGCGTGAGTGATATCCATGCCTTTCAGACCTTCCTTCTCACATTCCACATAGAGGCGCTCCACCTCGCGATCCAAACGGTGCCCCACTTGTTCCAGCATAATATATGTGTCGGCATATTTACGCGGATGCTGGCCGTCGGCAGTGATACGTGCGAAAATCTCATCTACATTGGTCATGTTGAAATTGCCGCACAACGCCAAATTCTTGGCACGCCAGTTGTTACGGCGCAAGAACGGATGCACGTAGGAGATACCGCTTTTTCCGGTAGTGGAATAACGCAAATGCCCCATATATACCTCTCCGGCAAAGGGAAGGCATTTCTTGGCGTATCCGGCATCATGCAATTGTTCAGGCGCCAAATCCTTGAAATGATTTTGCACCGTACCGAATATCTCTGTTATCGCCCCTGAACCTAAAGCTCTTTCACGGAACATATATTCTTCACCGGGATTGGCCTCCAGTTTGACACAGGCCAACCCGGCGCCTTCCTGTCCGCGGTTGTGTTGTTTTTCCATCAGCAGATACAGCTTGTTCAAGCCATACATCCAGGTTCCATACTTTTCCTGATAATATTCCAGCGGTTTCAGCAGTCGTATCATAGCGACTCCACATTCATGCTTTAACGGTTCCATGCTCTCTCTTTACTACTTAAATTAATAGTTCATTTTCAGATTCTTATAAAAACATCCCAAAGGTATGACAAGACCTTCTGTCATTTTTCCAAACTTACGGTACATCTTTCAAGAATTATGCCGGAAACTTCCTGCATAATCTCCGGCAGCATCGCCTTCTATTCCACTGTTACCGATTTCGCCAGATTTCGTGGCTGATCCACATTCTTCCCTTTGCAAATGGCTACATGGTAGGCCAATAACTGTAAGGGGACCGTAGCTATCAACGGTTCGAGGCACTCTAATGTTTCGGGCAACTCAATGCAATCATCGGGCAACTTACTGATTACCGTATCTCCTTCTGTGACCAAAGCGATTACTTTTCCCTTCCGCGCCTTGATTTCCTGTATGTTACTCATTATCTTTTCATACATCGCATTATGCGTAGCTACCACCACAACAGGCATTTCGGCATCAATCAATGCGATAGGTCCATGTTTCATCTCAGCGGCGGGATAGCCTTCAGCGTGAATATAAGATATCTCCTTCAACTTTAACGCGCCTTCCAAAGCTACCGGGAAACTGTACCCCCGCCCCAAATAGAGGAAATTATGTGCATAGGTGAAAATACGCGACAGTTCCGCTATTTTAGGATTACTGATCAATATCTTTTTTATTTTAGCCGGAATCACAGTCAATTCCCGGATCACTTCCAGGTATTTCTCATCTGTCATACTCCCTTTCTCTTTTGCCAGTGTCAGCGCCAGCATGGTAAGCACGGTTACCTGTCCGGTAAATGCCTTGGTAGACGCCACTCCTATTTCCGGTCCTACATGAATATAAGAACCGGTATCTGTAATGCGCGGAATGGATGAACCTACCGCATTGCATATACCATAGATAAAAGCTCCTTTCTCTTTCGCCAGTTCTATGGCAGCCAATGTATCGGCCGTTTCACCCGATTGCGAGATAGCTATTACCACATCGTCTTCATGAATCACCGGATCACGATAGCGGAACTCGGAGGCATATTCCACTTCTACCGGAATACGGCAGAAACTTTCTATCAGTTGTTTCCCTATCAATCCGGCATGCCACGAAGTTCCGCAAGCCACAATTACAAAGCGACGAGCCTTGAGCAGACGTTCCTTATGATCAATAACCGCCGACAGTACTACTTTATCACCGTCCGCATTGATGCGTCCACGCATACAGTCGTTAATACAATCGGGTTGTTCGAATATCTCCTTCAACATGAAATGCGGGTATCCCCTTTTCTCCAGTTGTCCCAGATTCATTTCCACCGTACGTACTTCGGGATTTTGAAGCACGTTGTCCAGATTGACGACTTCCAATGTCTTGTCTCTGCGAATCACCGCTATCTCCCCATCTTGCAGATACACCACTTTATCCGTATACTCTACAATCGGAGTAGCATCCGAAGCCAGAAAGAATTCATCCTTCCCTATCCCTACCACCAGCGGACTGCTTTTGCGTGCTGCAATAATCTCATCGGGATTATTCTTGTCGAGCACCGCTATAGCGTATGCGCCAATCACCTCATGCAGAGCCAACTGAACGGCAGTAAGTAAATCTAAATGGTTGGAAAGTTGGAAAAATTCAATTAACTGTACGAGAACTTCGGTATCTGTACTACTTTTAAAGATGAACCCTTTTTTTTGTAGCTTTTCTTTCAGGGTAGCGTAGTTTTCAATAATACCATTGTGGATAAGAGCTAGATTCTTTGAAGAAGAAAAATGAGGATGAGCGTTAGCCTGACAAGGCTCTCCGTGGGTGGCCCATCGGGTGTGGGCAATACCAATTGTACCGGAAACGTCTTTTTGGGAAACAAAAGCCTCTAGGTCTGAAACCTTTCCTTTCGTTTTATAAACGTTCAACCTCCTTTTTTTGTCTATCAATGCGACTCCTGCGCTATCATAGCCCCGGTATTCCAACCGCTTCAGGCCTTTTATGAGAACAGGGTAAGCATCTCGTTTTCCAATATAGCCTACTATTCCACACATAATCTACTAAGTATATGTTCTGATTCGACTGCAAAGATACAAATATCAATTAACATAAATGCAATAAAAAACCATAAATAATTGACGAAAGCGATAAAAAAGTAAGAATGAAAATCGAAAAGAAATATTTTATTCGTTTTTTTAATAAATATGAAAACTTACAGTATGATATTGTCTGTTGTGGTTTTAGTTACGATTTGAAAGACAGTAAGCAAGCAAGAAGGGTAATGTGTAAAGAGGACCGTCATCCCGACGCCCCTCTCCGCAAACTTAAAACAACCAACAAAAGAAATAGATAACCTTTATGCAGTGATTATCTAATAAAAAGCAATTCACGATATTTAGGTAATGTCCACATCTGGTTGTCTACGATCAGCTCCAGCTTGTCAATATGATAACGTATCTCTTCCAGCATCGGGGCGATGGTATCGTGATAGGCAATGGCCTTTTCGCGCTCGCTCTCTATTTTGTTCGCCACTTTTCGCGCCTCCACCATGGCATTTACATGCTCGGTGATGAAAATGGTTCGCCGGGCAATCTCTTCGATGAGTTTCATGTTCTCGGCCGACAGTTGGGATGCTTTTTCCGCCGGGAAGAGCTCTTTCATTTTATACACATTGTCTATCAGCTTGCTTTGGTATTCGGTGGCTACGGGGATGATGTGGTTCATCGCCAGGTCGCCCAGCACGCGCGCCTCGATCTGGATTTTCTTTGTGTAAGTTTCCCATTTCACTTCATTGCGCGCCTCCAACTCCTTGCGGGTCATCACGCCAGTGGATTCAAACATGGCGATGCTCGCGGGCTTCAAGTAGTTGTCGAAAATGAGCGGGCAGCTCGTTTCGCAGTCCAGACCCCGATGGGCGGCCTCCGCCTTCCATTCGTCCGAGTAGCCGTTGCCGTCAAAACGGACAGGCTTGCACTCCTTGATGTAGCGGCGGATAATTTCAATGATGGCGGAGATTTTCGGTTCACCCTTTTCGATGAGCGCGTCCACGTCCTGCTTGAACCGGGCAAGTTGTTCGGCAACGGCCGCGTTGAGCGCAATCATGGCACTGGCACAGTTTGCCTCCGAGCCTACGGCGCGGAATTCGAAGCGATTGCCGGTGAAGGCGAACGGCGAGGTGCGGTTGCGGTCGGTGTTGTCCAGCAGCAGCGTCGGGATGTGCGAAATGCCGCTCATCTTGAAGACGTTCTTGGCGTCGAAACGGATGGCATCGTCGCCCTTCGATGCGGCCAGCTTGTCCAGCACGGCCGACACCTGCGTTCCGAGGAAGGTCGAAATGATGGCGGGAGGCGCCTCGTTGGCGCCCAGCCGGTGAGCGTTCGTCGCGCTCATAATCGACGCCTTCAGCAGGCCGTTGTGCTTGTAAACCGCCGAAATGGCGTTCACCAGGAAAGTGATGAACTGGAGGTTCTCCGAAGCGGTCTTGCCCGGACCGAGCAGGTTCACGCCCGTATCGGTTCCCAGCGACCAGTTGTTGTGCTTGCCCGATCCGTTGATCCCCTTGAAGGGTTTTTCGTGCAGCAGCACGCGGAACTGGTGACGGCGGGCGATCTTGTCCATAATGGTCATCAGCAACTGGTTGTGGTCGTTGGCCAGGTTGGCCTCCTCGTAAACCGGAGCCAGCTCGAACTGATTGGGAGCCACCTCGTTGTGGCGCGTCTTGACCGGAATTCCCAACTTCAGGCACTCGTATTCGAGGTCCTTCATAAAGGCCATCACACGCGTCGGAATCGCCCCGAAATAGTGGTCTTCCAACTGCTGGTTCTTGGCCGACTCGTGTCCCATGAGCGTACGCCCCGTGAGCATCAGGTCGGGACGCACGGCCCAGAGGCTCTCGTCCACGAGGAAATATTCCTGCTCCCAGCCCAGGTAGGAAAAGACCTTCTCGACATTCTTGTCGAAATAGCGGCACACCTCCGTGGCGGCCTTGTCGATGGCCGTCAGCGAGCGCAGCAGGGGCACTTTGTAGTCGAGCGCCTCGCCCGTATAGGCGATGAAGACGGTAGGGATACAGAGCGTCGTGTCGACGATGAAGGCGGGCGACGTGGGGTCCCAGGCCGAGTAGCCGCGGGCCTCGAACGTATTGCGGATGCCGCCGTTGGGGAACGACGAGGCGTCGGGCTCCTGCTGCACGAGCAGCTTGCCGGAGAACTCCTCCAGCACGCCGCCCTGACCGTCCGGCTCGGCAAAGGCGTCGTGTTTCTCGGCCGTACCGCCCGTCAGGGGTTGAAACCAGTGGGTATAGTGGTCCGCACCGTGCTCCAGCGCCCACTGGCGCATACCCGCCGCGATGCTGTCGGCAACTTCGCGCGTAAGCGGCGTGCGTTTTTCCATCGTGTCGAGCAGGGCCGCATAGGTGCGCTTGTCGAGATACTTCCGCATAGCCGCACGTCCAAATACCTTCTTTCCGAAGTAGTCCGACGAGCGTCCCTCGGGAACTTTCACCTCGACGGCCGTGTGATTTATGGCCGCATCGACCATCTTGAATCTGAGTAATGATGACATATACCTGACTGATTAAGGGTTTAGTGTTCGTAGAAAAAACCGCGCGGGGAAGGACCCGATAATTGCAAACTAAAACCTAACCTGAAATTCAACCGGACAACTGCCTCCCGGCAGGACCTGCCGACCTAACTAACCCGGGGCCGCTCCCCCGCTGCGGTACATCTTTCGTTCCGGCTACAAATGTACGAATTATTCCGTTACGTTGTTTTTACAAAATCACCGTTTTTTCAAAAAACAGCCGTTTTTTTCATCATTTTCCCGAAAAAACAACCGTTTTTCGCCACACACACCCGAAATTTTCAGTCATTTCCCGAAAAACAGCCTCATTTTTCACGAAAAATCCCCAAAATGCATTTTCCCGTTTTCCCAAAAACAAGCAGAAATAAAGACCATTTTTCAACCATTCAACCACACCGGAGACAGCATCCGCGCCGGGCCGTCCGGAAATGCGGCGGGCGGCGAAATCCGGAAAAATTC
>ERZ772870.1716-NODE-1716-length-14039-cov-2.850901_pt1 | contig 14039 bp, 7 predicted proteins | sample MGYA00511376_ERZ772870 | MGnify/ENA primary metagenome ERZ772870 (study PRJEB29015, sample SAMEA2737719) | human gut metagenome | biome: human gut; feature: human-associated habitat; material: faeces | place: China | collected 2012 ... | reverse complement strand
GCTGCTTTTGATTGGCTTATATGCAGTTGTTGTAATTGTGAATTTATATCTTGGAAAAATACTCAGCGCGAAACAGTATGAATTTATACATGCAAATGACCACTATAATGCACTGGGCGGCTATCTGGCCGGGATCATGACAGATGAAAGAAATAGCAAAGATATCAGACTTTATGACCTGTCAAAACTCTTTTTGGGGAAATTCAGACAGATGGTGGAGGGCTATAGTATTTATTTACAGATGGGAAAAGTAAATGGAAAATACAGGGGAATGATTGAGGGCATCAACCAGTTTGCAGCAGGCGCTGCATATCTGCTGGCAGGCATGAAAGCATTAAACGGGATGATCGATATCGGAAATGTCATCTTATATGCAGGTGTCATCTCACAGACCGTGAACTGTATTACGGAATTTGGTTCACAGGTCATTTCCTTTCAATTTTGTGCGGAATATTTAAGCGTTTTTGATAAATTTATACAAAGTCCGGCAATGGCTTACGATGGTACATTGCCGATCGAAAAGCGGGATGACGGACAATATGAATTTGAATTTCATGATGTAAGTTTTGCTTACCCGGACTGTGGGACACAGGTGTTAAGCCATGTCAGCTTAAAATTTAATATTGGGGAAAAAATGGCGTTAGTCGGACAAAACGGTGCAGGAAAAACGACATTGATCAAATTGCTCTGCCGTCTCTATGAGCCGACGGAGGGTACGATCACGTTAAACGGCATCGATATCTGGAAATATAACTATGAGGAATATACGAGAGCATTTTCCGTTGTCTTTCAGGACTTTGCAATGTTTTCCTTGCCGGTCGGCGAAAATATCGCTGCAAGCAGCAAAGTGGATGAAGAGAGGGCATGGGAGGTGTTAGAGGAAGTTGAGCTGGCAGAACGTGTGAGAAAGATGAAAGACAGTTTAAAGACACAGCTTTATAACAACAACGGTGCGGGCGTCGACGTCTCCGGCGGCGAGGCACAGCGGCTCGCAATCGCACGCGCACTCTATAAGGACGCGCCGTTTGTGATCTTAGACGAGCCGACCGCAGCTTTAGATCCGATCGCCGAGGCGCAGATCTATGAGAACTTTAATGAGATGGTACGCAATAAAACTGCAATTTATATTTCCCACCGCATGAGTAGCTGTAAATTCTGCGACCGGATTGTAGTGCTGGATGCCGGAAACATTGCTGAGATGGGAACGCATGACACATTGTTAGCGGAAAATGGAATCTACGCCAGACTTTATCAGACACAGGCACAGTATTACGCGTAAAAACCATTGAAAAAAATCTTAATATTTGCTTAAAATCCCTTATAAACTATATTCAGATGGAAAATTGTGCTACAATACCAATGATGGGCAGGTTTGGCAAAAACTGCCCAAAAGAGAAAAATAAGAGGATGGGAGGCAAAATGTTATGATAAAAAAGAGACTGGAATGGTTAAAGCGCGGTCTGTGTATCACATTAGCAGGCGCTATGATCATCTGTTCCGATACCATGGCATTTGCAGCAGATGCGGCAAACGGGCAGGTCGTGGAACAGACAGGAGAGACCGAAGTTTTGACGGATGAACAGTCAGATCAGACAAAAGAAGATGCGAAAAATGAAAAGGCTTCTGAAGTAACCGACAAAACAAAAGTTACGGAACAGGCAGAAACAGAGACTACCGGAACAACGGAGAAAGACAAAACAACCGAAGTGACGGAAACGACGGAAAACACGGAAACAACCGAAGTGACGGAAACAACGGAAAACACAGAAGCTACCGAAGTGACGGAGTCAACCGAAAAGACGGAAGAAACCGAAAAACCTGAGGGAACGGAAACTACTGAGGAGACAGAGACAAAAGCAACAGATGTAAGCAAGGTTATTCTGATTACAGATTCAGAGTATCAGGTTGTAAGCATAGATCAGAGTATCCCACTTCCTGATTATGTATTTTATCCAAACAGTGACACGGATAAAACAGCAGTCGAATGGACCGTGGATGATCTGAATGTTGCAGAGGTAGCCACAACAACAGATGCCAATGGCAAAGTCAGCGGAACCGTAAAGGCGAAAGCGGCAGGTGTGGCAGTGGTAAAACTTCAGGTAGTAGGAAAAACAGAAGTGAATGCCGCATTCCGTCTGATCGTAAGACCAACGAATGAACCGAAGAACTGTAAGGCAGATGCAACTTACAATTCAGTCAGCTTAAGCTGGTCACCTGTTGCAGACGCAAATGGTTATACCATCACACGAAAAGTGGAAGGCTCAGATACAGAGCAGACGATCGCACATGTGGATGGTACTGATACGGTGTCGTATAAAGATACGGCAGCACAGACCGGAATCAGCTATATTTATCATGTATATGCCTATACAAAATATACGAACAACGGACAGACGGATTATGCCAATACGGATACCTATGCATCCGTAAAAGCAACACCACAGCTTGGAAAAGCAGCAATGACATCTGTTACAGCGGAAGGTTACAGCAGCCTGACACTAAAATGGGAAAAAGTGGATGGTGCAACCGGATATATCGTATATCGTTCCACAGATAAATCAAAAGTGGACACACAGCTCACGGATATCACGAACGGTGCAGTAAGTTATGTGGATGCCGCACTGACAGCCGGAACGACCTACTATTATAAAGTACAGCCATATCGTGTGGTAAACGGCAAAAAGGTTTTTGGTGATGCGTCGGGCATTCTCTCCGGCAAACCGCTTCCGTCAGCGACAAGATTGAACGCAGAATCAGCCGGATATAAAGAAGTAAAACTGGCATGGAGTGCCGTGGATGGTGTGACGGGTTATGAGGTTTACAGAAAAACATCATCATCCTCTTATAAAAAGATTGCAACTGTAACAAATGGAAAGACAAGTTACAGCGATACAAAAGTGACAGCAGGTACAGCCTATACCTATAAAGTAAGAGCCTATAAAACGGTAAATGGAAGTCAGGTATATGGAGATTATTCCAACGAGGCATCGGCAACCCCTGCTTTAGAGGCACCACAGATTATAGTTAGAAATGCGTCTTACAACAGTGTGACGATCACATGGAATCAGATCAGCGGTGCACATGGCTATAAAGTATATCGTTCTACGAAAAAGGACAGCGGCTATAGAGCTGTTAAGACAGTCAATGATAAAACGACGATTACCTGTACAGATAAAAAATTGTCGGTAGGAACGAAGTATTATTATAAAGTCTGTGCATTCCGTACAGTCGGGGATAAGAATGTAGCAGGGAACTATTCGGATGTGCAGTCGATCAAGGCGGCACCGGAAGCAGTAACATTAAAATCAGAAGCAGCAGGTGCAACGGCGATCAAACTGACATGGAATAAAGTGAACATGCCATCCACAGGTGGCGGATATGCAGTATATCAGGTTGTAAACGGAGCAGATCAGCTGGTAAAAAGATGCAGTACAAAGAGTACTTCTTATACAGTGACAGGACTTACACCGGGTCAGAAATACACATTTAAAATCGTATCTTTTGCAAAAGATAAAAATGGCAAAAGAGCATATGGTGGAACTTCCAATGAACTTACTGCAACACCGAAACTTCTTCCGGTAACGATCGACACGATCAAATCCGGCAAATACAACAGCGTCGTATTGAGCTGGAATGTTACTTCCGCAGGGGATGAGGACGGATATATTGTTTACCGTGCAACTTCTAAAAAAGGAAGTTATAAGCAGATCGGAACCGTAAAAAGAAAGAGCGGAGCCATGACCGGATCTTATACAGATAAAAACGTTAAGATCGGAAAGAAGTATTATTATAAAGTAGTAACTTACAAAAACATTTCGGGCGGTAAAATGCTCCGTTCCGCTTATTCAGGTGTAAAAGGCATTACAGCCGCACCGAGTATCACAACGGTTAAAGTGAAATCGGCAGGAAATGAAAGACTGAAAATTACATGGAAAAAGGTAAAAGCATCCAAAAACCGTTATGTAAAGGGATATGCGATCTACCGCAGCACTTCCGAAAATGGAAAATACAGAAAAATTAAGACGATCAATAAGGGAACAACAACTTCGTATGTGGATAAGGGACTTGTAACCGGTAATACCTATTATTATAAAGTTCGTACTTTCTGTACGTCCGGTGGAAAGAAAATCTACAGTGATTATTCCGATCCGGCATCCATGCAGGTACTTCCGGGAAAACCTTCCATCCAGGTAGTTGCAGCAAATTATAACACCATTACGGTCTCCTGGAAGAAAGTAGAAGGGTGTGATGGATATCGTGTATATCGTGCAACAGAGAAAGATGGAAAATATAAATCAGTCAAAACCTGTTCTTCCGTTAATACGCTTTCTTATAAGAACAGTAAGTTAGAAACAGGAAAAACCTATTATTATAAAGTAAGAGCTTATGTGAACAAAAATGGCAAAAAACTTTATGGTGACTATTCCGCAGTGAAACAGGCAACGCCGGTTCTTTCAAAACCAACCGGATTATATGCAGCCTCAATTGCTGAAAACCAGATCAAGCTGACCTGGAATGCGGTGGATGGTGCAGAAACTTATACCGTATTGAGAAGTAACTCTGAGAACGGAAAATATAAGATTGCAACGGAACTTTGTACAACAAATTCTTTTATTGATTATACCGCTGTGACAGGAAAAACCTATTATTATAAGATTTATGCGGTTCGTGGAGAGTACGTCAGTGCAACAACGGATTGTGTAAGTGTTATATCGTCAGCACTTGAAGTGAGCACAACGAGTGTACTGATCAAGACAGGAACGAGTGTAAAAGTAACAGCAACTGCAAAACCATACGGTGTGGTATACTGGTCTTCTGCTAACTCTATGATCGCCGTTGTTTCCTCAGATGGAACAATCTATGGACTGAAGGCTGGAACAACGACCGTAAAGGCATCTGCAAACGGAATCACCAAAGAAATCACGGTAACGGTAAAAGACAAACTTGAGACAGAGAATAAGATCATAGATATTTCAAGTGATAACGGTACGGTAGATTTTAATGCGATCAAGGCAGCCGGATACGAATGTGTAATGCTTCGTATTTCCAAAGGAACAACAGCGGATGCGAAGTTCCAGACAAATTATAAGAATGCGAAAGCAGCAGGCCTTAAGGTTGGTGTATACTGCTACTCCCTGGCGCAGAACGCAGCGCAGGCAAAAGCTGAGGGTGATAAAGTATTAAATATTCTGAATGCACAGAAGTTAGACTATCCGGTTGTATATGTACTTGATGATATCTCATTATTGTACAATAATGTAACAGCAACACAGAGAATTGATTTTATCAATGCATTCAGGACAGAAATCATTGATGGTGGAAAACAGTATAAGTTTGCACTTGGTCTGAACCAGAAACTTTTACAGCAGTATCCGGGCAAATATGTGGATACAAGCAAGCTCACAGGAACAGATCTGTGGATTATCAATTATCGTGCAGAGAGTCTTGGAAGCGGTTACCAGGGTAAAGGTAATGTGGTAATGTGGAGATACACGAACCAGGGTACAGTAAATGGTGTAAATGGCAAGGTAAATATCAGTATCCGGTATAAGACTTATTAATGAGAGTACAGGATACAGACAGTAATCCGCAGGAATGAGGACAGCTATGAAAAGTTATGCAAAAAAAATCATGACAAGACTGGCAGCAGGGGCGATGGCGCTCCTGCTTGCTGTCGGTACGGCTGCAACAGATATGTCTGTGTATGCAGCAGAAACGAAAACACAGGAAGGCACGACGGAAAAGAAAAAGATTACAGGATTTGCAGATCTTTCGGACAATCCGAAAGAGATTCGTATGACAGGTAAAATCAGCCTGAACCGCCTGCTTGCCAAGATGCCGCAGAGCATTGATGTTTATCTGGATGGCGGCAAAGAGACAACGAGTATTCCGGTAACCTGGAGCTGTGTCGGAGACTATGACACGACGAATTATTTTGTCTATGAATTTGACCCGAAATGGGATACAGATCAGTATTCACTTGGAGCAGGACAAAAGGACAAAATCCCATACATCAATGTGGTGATCTCAGGGACAAGTCTCTATAAAGGTGCAGCCATTTCTCAGGATGAGAAAAAATCCAACGAAAAAAAAGTATATAAATTTGCGAAAAGAAAGCTCAAATTAAATACAGCAGCGGCCTGTGGTGTGCTTGCCAATATTGAGAGTGAATCTTCTTTTAACCCAACCATAAGCGTCATTGATACCAACGGCAAGATCAGTTATGGTATCTGTCAGTGGAATGCTTCGAGATTTGATGACCTGAGAAACTACTGCAGCAGCAATGGTTATGATTATACTTCCATCGACGGGCAGCTTAAGTTTTTAAAATACGAACTGGAACATTCCGAGAAATATGCATTTTCCAAAGTGAAAAATGTCGAAAACACTGCAGACGGAGCCTATACAGCCGGGTATAACTGGGCAAAATATTTTGAGCGCTGTAACAGTGTATATTTTGAAGGACGTGCGAAACGCGCAAGAGATGTCTACTGGGCAAAATATAACGGTGACAGTCCAGATGATCCGGATAACCCGGATAACCCGGACGATCCGGTAACAAAGAAATATACCATCAAATATGTACTCTATGATGGGGAAAATAGCGATGCCAATCCATCGTCTTATAAGATCACAACAGAAACGATCACATTGAAAAAAGCAAAGAAAAAAGGTTATACATTTGAAGGATGGTATAAGGAGAGCAGCTTTAAAAACAGGATCACAACGATCCCGAAAGGATCAAAAGGCAACCTTACCATTTATGCAAAATGGAAAGCAAATAAATATACCGTTCGCTTTCATGGAAACAAGGCAACCAGCGGCAGTATGCAGGAGATGAAAAATCTCGAATATGATATGGATTATACCCTTAGAAAAAATAAATTTAAACGCAAGGGGTATAAATTTGTCCGTTGGAACACAAAGGCAGATGGAAGTGGAAAGAAATACGGCAACAAGGAAGAAATCGAGAACCTTTCTGCAAAAAACGGTGCAGTTGTTGATCTGTATGCACAGTGGTCAAGGGATACTTACAAGATCACTTACAAAACGAACGGCGGAGAACTTGCGGATGGTACTGCAAAGAAATACAACGTAGATACCAGAACGTTCAAATTAAAAACACCGGTCAGATATGGCTATATATTTAAAGGCTGGTATAAAGACAAAAAATGCACCAGACGTGTCACACAGGTCAAAAAAGGTACAATTGGAAATCTGACCTTTTATGCAAAGTGGCAGATCAATAAATATAAAATCAAATACGATGGAAACGGCGCAACCAGCGGTTCCATGAAAGGTGTCTCTGTCTGCCAATATGGCAAGACCTATACGCTTACAAAAAATAAATTCAAGCGCACGGGTTATGTGTTTGAGGGCTGGAATACAAAGAAAAACGGCAAAGGTGATTTTTATGAAGACGGAGAGGATATCCGTAATATCACAGCGAAAAACGGTAAGACAGTCACACTGTATGCGCAGTGGAGCAAAAAGCAGTACACGATAAAATATGTACTTGACGAGGAACCATTTCGTCTGAAAATCCGACCGGCTACTATTACGACACACCTACGATTCAGCTTGCAGCAGCTGCCAAAGAAGGATATACCTTTAAAGGATGGTATACGGATTCTGCATTTAAAAACAAGATCACGAAGATCAAAAAGGGAACCCGTAAAAATTACAAACTGTATGCAAAATGGAAGATCAATACTTACAATATCGTGTTTGACGGAAATGGAGCAACCAGTGGTTCGATGAAATCGATCAGTTCCTGCAAATACAATACAAGCTATAAACTCTCTGCAAATACATTCCAGAGAAATGGATATAAGTTTATCGGATGGAGTACCAAAGCGGATGGCAGCGATACTTTTTATGGAGATGGTGCAACAGTATCAAATCTTTCCCTTACAAATGGAGCAACAGTAAAACTATATGCACAGTGGGAAGCTTTGTAGGATGACAAAAATGAAATTTTATTTAGCACCGATGGAGGGACTTACCGGTTTTGTGTTCCGAAATGCATATCAGAAACATTTTGGAAATATAGATACCTATTTTACACCATTCATTAATAATAAAAAGATGAATTACAAAGAGATCAAAGACATTCTGCCGGAACATAATGAAGGGATGCATGTGGTTCCACAGATTCTGACGAATCGTGCAGAAGATTTTCTGGCAATCGCAAAAGAGTTAGGAAACTATGGTTACGAGAGCGTCAATTTAAATCTGGGGTGCCCGTCCGGGACGGTCGTGGCAAAGCACCGCGGCGCAGGATTTCTTGCGGTGCCGGAGGAACTGGATCACTTTTTAGAAGAGATCTTTGCGGAATGTCCGCTCCGGATCTCCGTCAAAACACGTGTCGGTGTCAATGATGCCGGGGAGTGGGAGCATCTTCTTTCCATCTATGAAAAATTTCCGATGGAGGAACTGATCATTCATCCGCGTGTACAGAAGGACTTTTATAACAATACTCCGGATATGGAAGCGTTTTTATATGCGGTAGAAAACAGCAGACATACGCTATGTTACAACGGTGACATCTGCTCCGTGGAGGATTACCGGACATGGAGACAGCAGATGGAAGAGAAAAGGGAATGTGCTTTTATGCAGGAATCCGGGCATCAGACGGATCCGGAGGACACTGGCAGCCTGGTGTCCCATCTCATGCTTGGAAGAGGAGTTTTAAAAAATCCGGGTCTGATCGGAGAACTCACAGGACATGCGCCGATCACAAAGGATCAGTTTCATGCGTTTCATGATGACATATTAAAAGGATATCTGGATGTAATGTCAGGGGAGCGCAACACGCTGTTTCGTATGAAAGAGCTGTGGTTTTATTTTGCAAAATATTTTACAGAACCCGAAAAATATGTAAAGCAGATCAATAAGACACAGCATGTGGCGGAGTACCGTGTGATTGTTGATAATCTGTTCCGCGAGCAGGAATGGGAACAAAAATAAAAAGTAAAATATTTTATGAAAAAGTAAAATAAATAATTATAAAATAAAAATGATTTTGCTATTGTAGAGTTAGATATCATACAGAAATGGAGGAGCCGTATGAGAAAACAAAGCAAAATCATTTTTTATGCAGGAATTGTATTGGGGTTTGCAGCAGTGCTTACGGGGGTGGCACTGTCGGGGGGCAGGAAGATCCCGAAGGATTTTACAGTGAGTTATGAAGGAATCAAAACGGCGGATATTACGGCGGGCGTCAGTGTACATGATCCATCCGTGATAGAGGTGGACGGTACCTATTACATTTTCGGATCGCATATGTCAGGGGCATCATCTGAGGATCTGCGGAACTGGACATCAATCGGTGACGGATATACGCAGTCGAATCCGATCTTTGATGATCTGCTTGGAACAGAGCATGTATTTGATTATACGGGAAGCAGAGACTCTGTGATACCGACTGACGATGGGACTTATCATGTCTGGGCACCGGACGTGGTCTATAACAGGGCACAGGACTTATATTACATGTATTTTTGCACGTCTTCGACCTGGAATGCATCGAATCTGTGTTATGCGGTTTCAGATAAACCGGAAGGACCGTATACATGGAAGGGAGCGCTCATCTATTCCGGATTTACAAAAGATACGATCGAGGCGACCGATGTGCTCGATTACGTGGACATCGACTATGCAAAAAAGAACTACATCATGGCGGGAAATAAATATAACTATGAGAAATATCCAAATGCGATCGATCCGACCGTTTTTTATGATGCGGACGGAAAAATGTGGATGGTCTACGGTTCATGGTCGGGTGGAATTTTCCTGTTAGAGATCGATGAGAAAACAGGCCTGGTCATCCACCCCAAAGAAGATGAAAAAAACGGTGTGGATCCGTATTTTGGCAAACGTCTGCTTGGCGGCGGACACAAATCGATCGAGGGACCTTACATTCTCTATGATGAGGAAAGCGGATATTATTATCTGTTTGTTTCCTATGGTTCCCTGACGAGAGAGGGCGGCTATCAGATGCGTGTGTTCCGCTCAAAAACGGTGGATGGAGAGTATGTCGATATGAATGGGGCATATCCGGGGATGTGGGATGACAATGCAGCTTATGGCTTAAAACTTTCCGGCAATTATTATCTGCCGGGTCTTAATAAGGCATATATGGCGACCGGACATAATTCAGCTTTTGTGGACGAAGATGGAAAGAAATATATTGTATACCACACGCGCTTTGACAACGGACAGGAATATCACGAGCCGCGTGTACACCAGTATTTTCTGAATCAGGATGGATGGCCATGTATGCTTCCGTATGCGACAGACGGCGAGACGATCGCAGAAAGCGGTTATGACATTTCGGAAGTGGCGGGAACTTATTATGTGATCAACCAGGGAACTGCGATCAGTGCCAGGATTGCACAGCCGGTAAAACTGGTACTGATGGAGAATGGAAAAGTGTACGGCGAAAACTTAGAAGGCATCTGGAGTATGGAGCAGGGCACCTGTTATATGACGATCACATACGGGGAAAAAGAATATAACGGTGTATTCTGTCAGATGAAAGATGAAGCAGGCACGGATGTCATGACATTTTCTGCGGCAGGAGCAGATGAGAGTGTCTGGGGCGTTAAATATTTTGAGTAAAATGAAAGCAAAGACGTGAGAAACGGCAGACGGAGCATAAAATACTTGCAAAGAACTCTTTCCCATGGTAATGTGGTACGTATCTAAAGTTTTGGGAAAGGAACGGGTACAAATGTTAAAAGCGATTGATGATTTCGTCTGGGGAGTTCCACTGATCGTGTTGATCTTAGCGGTTGGTATCTTTCTTACGATCCGGCTGCGTGGACTTCAGATCACGAAACTGCCACTTGCCATAAAACATATGGTGGCAAATGAAAAAAACGGAGAACACGGGGAAGTTTCAAGTTTCGGCGCACTCTGCACAGCATTGTCTGCAACGATCGGAACAGGTAACATTGTCGGCGTGGCAACCGCGCTTGTCGCCGGAGGACCGGGTGCACTGTTCTGGATGTGGATCGCAGCACTGCTTGGAACGGCGACGAAATATTCCGAGTGTCTGCTTGCAATTAAATACCGTGTTGTGGCAAAGGACGGTCATATCGTCGGAGGACCGTTTTATTACATCGAAAACGGAATGGGTGAAAAATGGAAATGGCTCGCAAAAATTTTTGCATTTTTCGGTGTCGGAGTAGGTTTACTTGGAATCGGAACTTTTACGCAGATCAACGGGATCACAAGTGCCGTGAACAATTTCTTTGATCCGCAGAATACATGGACGGTGGAACTGTTTGGCAGAACCTATTCCTGGACGGTTGTGATCGCAGGTATTATTCTGACACTGTGTGTGGCACTGGTTATCATTGGCGGTATTAAGCGTATTTCCACAGTAGCACAGGTTGTGGTACCTTTTATGGCACTGCTTTATGTCGTTGTGGTACTGATCATACTATTTACGCATCTTAGCGCAATTCCGGGAGCAATCGTAGAGATCGTGCAGAGTGCATTTGGACTTCGTGCGGCTGCAGGCGGAACCCTTGGATCGATCCTGATCGCCATGCAGATGGGAATTGCCCGCGGAATCTTTTCGAATGAGGCAGGACTTGGCAGTGCGCCGATCGCAGCGGCAGCGGCAAAGACAAATGAGCCGGTGACACAGGGACTTGTATCCATGCTGGGAACGATCATTGACACGGTGATCATCTGTACGATGACCGGACTTTCCATCGTGATCACAGGAGCCTGGGATATGGGATTAGAAGGTGTCTCTGTAACCACGAAAGCATTTCAGATAGGACTGCCATTCCCGGAGCAGGTGGCATCTTTTGTGTTAATGTTATGTCTTGTATTCTTCGCATTTACGACGATCCTTGGATGGAATTATTACAGTGAAAAATGTCTGGAATATCTGGTTGGGGACAAAAAGACTGTTTTAAAGGGATATCGCTGGCTGTATATCCTTGCAGTGTTTATAGGACCATTTATGACGGTATCTGCTGTATGGACGATCGCGGATATCTTTAATGGGCTGATGGCATTGCCGAACCTTGTTGCACTCGTTGCTTTGAGTGGGGTGGTAGTTGCAGAGACGAAGAAATACTTTGAAAAACAGAAATATTAGTGAGAAATAAAAAATGGCGGAGGCAGAGTGCTTCCGCTGTTTTTTTGCCTGGTGATGTAGTCTGCGTTTTTTGATTTTAGAAAAGTATATAATATTTTAGAATAATCTATACAAAACAAAAAATAAGGAGTATACTGTCATAAGAAAGAAACAGTGCGAATGTCATCAGAGGGGAGGATACTGCATGTCAGATGAAAAATCTTTAAAGTACAATGAACCGTGGATTTTACAGCGTGCGGATCCATATGTTTACCGTCATACGGACGGCTCGTATTATTTTACGGCGTCGGTTCCGGCGTATGACGGGATCGTATTGAGACGTGCCGGAACACTGGCGGAACTTTCCGGGGCAGAGGAAGTCATGGTCTGGAAGAAACATGAGTCCGGTCCGATGAGTTATCATATCTGGGCACCGGAGATCCACTATCTGTTTGGAAAATGGTATATTTATTTTGCGGGAGGCGAGGCGGAAGATATCTGGAAGATCCGTCCATATGTGTTAGAGTGCAGCGGGGACGATCCGCTGACGGATGAGTGGGTGGAACTTGGAAAGATGAAACGCGCAGCGGAGGATGAGTTTTCTTTTGAGGCATTTTCGCTGGATGCGACCGTCTTTGAAAATAAAGGTGAATATTATTATGTCTGGGCAGAAAAGGTCGGAGTCGGCAAAATGATTTCAAATCTCTACATTGCAAAGATGGAATCCGGCAATCAGTTAAAAACGGTGCAGGTACTTTTGACCACTCCGGATTACGACTGGGAGCGGAAAGGGTTCTGGGTCAACGAGGGACCTGCCGTGATCCATCATGACGGAAAAATGTTCTTAACATATTCGGCGAGCGAGACGGGTGTGGATTACTGTGTGGGAATGTTATCCATCGATGAGGATGCGGACATTTTAGATCCGCGTTTGTGGAAAAAAGAGCGTTATCCGGTATTAAAAACCTGTGAAAAACTGGGCATTTACGGACCGGGACACAACTCGTTTACCATGGATGAAGATGGAAATGACGTCATGGTCTACCACGCGCGGACGGAGGCAGAAATTAACGGAGATCCGTTGTACAATCCGAATCGTCATGCGATGCTTATGAAGGTAAAATGGGATGAAGCCGGAAGACCGGTATTTTCCTATGAAAATAAATAAAAAAGGAGAGAAAACAATGGCAAAACTGATCATCAATGAGGAAAACAAAAAGAGTCGTATTGAGCCGGAAATCTATGGACATTTTTCGGAGCATCTGGGGAGATGTATTTATGAGGGAATTTACGTCGGCGAAAAATCGGAGATTCCGAATGTAAACGGCATGCGCACCGATGTTGTGGACGCATTAAAGGAATTAAAAGTTCCGGTACTGCGCTGGCCGGGTGGCTGCTTTGCGGACGAATATCACTGGATGGACGGAATCGGACCGAAGGAAAAGCGTAAAAAAATGATCAACACACACTGGGGCGGTGTGGTAGAGGATAACAGCTTTGGTACACATGAATTTTTTGAACTCTGTGAGCAGCTTGGCTGCGAAGCTTATGTTAATGGTAACCTGGGAAGCGGAACAGTTCAGGAAATGTCTGAATGGGTAGAATATATCACATTCGAGGGTGTTTCTCCGATGGCTGACCTCCGTAAGAAAAACGGACATGAGAAACCATGGAAACTGGATTTCTTTGGAGTTGGAAATGAAAACTGGGGATGTGGGGGAAATATGAATCCTGACTTCTATGCAAATGAATACCGCCGTTATCAGACTTATGTCCGTAATTATCATCCGGATCACCCAATCCACAAAGTCTGCTGTGGTGCCAGTGTAGATGATTATGAGTGGACTTCAGAAGTATTAAAGACTACACATAATCATTGTCTGAAAGAACTTCACGGAAATATGGATGGTCTTTCTCTTCATTATTATGTACATCCGGA
>ERZ772870.1689-NODE-1689-length-14200-cov-5.035277_pt1 | contig 14200 bp, 10 predicted proteins | sample MGYA00511376_ERZ772870 | MGnify/ENA primary metagenome ERZ772870 (study PRJEB29015, sample SAMEA2737719) | human gut metagenome | biome: human gut; feature: human-associated habitat; material: faeces | place: China | collected 2012 ... | reverse complement strand
CGCAACGGAAGATGCCACCGGCAGCCGGAAAACCATGACGTGGAGCCGTTACGGCCAGTTGCTGAGCTTCACCGACTGTTCCGGTTATGTAACCCGTTATGACCATGACCGCTTCGGGCAGATGACGGCGGTGCACCGCGAGGAAGGGCTGAGTCAGTACCGCGCATACGACAGCCGTGGACAGTTAATTGCCGTGAAAGACACGCAGGGCCATGAAACGCGGTATGAATACAACATCGCCGGTGACCTGACCGCCGTCATTGCCCCGGACGGCAGCAGAAACGGGACACAGTACGATGCGTGGGGAAAGGCCATCTGTACCACGCAGGGCGGGCTGACGCGCAGTATGGAATACGATGCTGCCGGACGGGTCATCCGCCTGACCAGTGAAAACGGCAGCCACACCACCTTCCGTTACGATGTACTCGACCGGCTGATACAGGAAACCGGCTTTGACGGCCGCACACAGCGTTATCACCACGACCTGACCGGCAAACTTATCCGCAGCGAGGATGAGGGGCTGGTCACCCACTGGTACTATGACGAAGCAGACCGCCTCACGCACCGCACCGTGAATGGCGAAACCGCAGAGCGGTGGCAGTATGACGAACGCGGCTGGCTGACAGACATCAGCCATATCAGCGAAGGGCACCGGGTGACGGTGCATTACGGGTATGATGAGAAAGGCCGCCTGACCGGTGAGCGTCAGACGGTGCATCACCCGCAGACGGAAGCACTGCTCTGGCAGCATGAGACCAGACATGCGTACAACGCGCAGGGACTGGCGAACCGCTGTATACCGGACAGCCTGCCCGCCGTGGAATGGCTGACCTACGGCAGCGGCTGGCTGTCAGGCATGAAACTCGGCGACACACCGCTGGTGGAGTACACCCGCGACCGCCTGCACCGGGAAACGCTGCGCAGCTTCGGCCGTTATGAACTCTCCACCGCTTACACCCCTGCCGGGCAGTTACAGAGCCAGCACCTGAACAGCCTGCAGTATGACCGCGATTACACCTGGAACGACAACGGCGAACTCATCCGCATCAGCAGCCCGCGCCAGACCCGGAGTTACAGCTACAGCACCACCGGCAGGCTGACCGGCGTTCACACCACCGCAGCGAATCTGGATATCCGCATCCCGTATGCCACAGACCCGGCAGGTAACCGCCTGCCCGACCCGGAGCTGCACCCGGACAGCACCCTCAGCATGTGGCCGGATAACCGTATCGCCCGTGACGCGCACTATCTTTACCGGTATGACCGTCACGGCAGGCTGACAGAGAAAACCGACCTCATCCCGGAAGGGGTTATCCGCACGGATGATGAGCGCACCCACCGGTACCATTACGACAGTCAGCACCGGCTGGTGCACTACACGCGGACACAATATGCAGAGCCGCTGGTCGAAAGTCGCTATCTTTACGACCCGCTGGGCCGCAGGGTGGCAAAACGGGTATGGCGACGTGAACGGGACCTGACGGGCTGGATGTCGCTGTCACGGAAACCGCAAGTGACCTGGTACGGCTGGGACGGCGACCGGCTGACCACAATACAGAACGACAGAACCCGCATCCAGACGATTTATCAGCCGGGGAGCTTCACGCCACTCATCAGAGTTGAAACCGCCACCGGTGAGCTGGCGAAAACGCAGCGCCGCAGCCTGGCGGATACCCTTCAGCAGTCCGGCGGCGAAGACGGTGGCAGTGTGGTGTTCCCGCCGGTGCTGGTGCAGATGCTCGACCGGCTGGAAAGTGAAATCCTGGCTGACCGGGTGAGTGAGGAAAGCCGCCGCTGGCTGGCATCGTGCGGCCTGACCGTGGAGCAGATGCAAAACCAGATGGACCCGGTGTACACGCCGGCGCGAAAAATCCACCTGTACCACTGCGACCATCGCGGCCTGCCGCTGGCGCTCATCAGCACGGAAGGGGCAACAGCGTGGTGCGCAGAATATGATGAATGGGGCAACCTGCTGAATGAAGAGAACCCGCATCAGCTGCAGCAGCTTATCCGCCTGCCGGGGCAGCAGTATGATGAGGAGTCCGGCCTGTATTACAACCGCCACCGCTATTATGACCCGCTGCAGGGGCGATATATCACTCAGGATCCGATTGGACTGAAGGGGGGATGGAACCTGTATGGATATCAATTGAATCCGATATCAGACATCGACCCCCTGGGTTTATCTATGTGGGAGGATGCAAAATCGGGGGCATGTACTAATGGTCTTTGCGGCACACTATCCGCTATGATAGGTCCAGATAAATTTGATTCTATAGATAGCACCGCATATGACGCCTTAAATAAAATAAATAGCCAATCTATTTGCGAAGATAAAGAGTTCGCTGGTTTAATATGTAAGGATAATAGTGGCAGATATTTCTCAACAGCACCTAACCGAGGAGAAAGAAAAGGATCATATCCATTCAATAGCCCTTGCCCTAATGGTACTGAGAAAGTATCAGCTTATCATACTCATGGTGCAGATAGTCATGGAGAATATTGGGACGAAATATTTTCAGGTAAAGATGAGAAAATAGTTAAAAGTAAAGATAACAATATCAAGTCATTTTATTTAGGTACGCCCAGTGGTAATTTTAAAGCAATAGATAACCACGGGAAGGAAATAACAAACAGAAAAGGATTACCTAATGTCTGCAGAGTTCATGGTAATATGTAAAAAAATATTGTTTAGGAACTGTGTCATTGTATCTTTGTTTGTTTTTACATACAACACATGGGCGCAGTGTAATAATAATATTAAAATAATGCGCAAGTATGAAAGTGAAGGTAAATATACCGTTAGAAATTTGGTTAAAAATAAAGCTATAGCATTGGAATTAGCTGAGATATATGTTAAGAATCGTTATGGACAGGATGCCGCAGAAGAAGAAAAACCATACGAAATCACTGAGTTAACAACAAGTTGGGTTGTTGAAGGTACCATTCACTCAGACCAAATTGCTGGTGGGGTTTTTATTATAGAAATAGGCAAAAATGATGGGAGAATTCTGAATTTTGGCCACGGAAAATAAGTATGTAAGGATAATCAAACATCGTGTGCGCTGATGGCAGAGTAGGTGGAGGACTCCAGACAGTCAAACGATAGAAAAAGATAGCCTTTATGGAGGTTCCTGCAATGTCAAATACATACCAGAAAAGAAAGGCAAGTAAAGAGTATGGTTTATATAATAAATGTAAGAAACTAAATGATGATGAATTATTTCGCTTACTTGATGATCACAATTCCTTGAAAAGGATTTCATCTGCCAGAGTATTACAGTTAAGAGGTGGGCAAGACGCTGTTAGATTGGCAATTGAGTTCTGCTCTGATAAAAATTATATCCGTAGAGATATCGGAGCATTTATACTCGGGCAAATAAAAATTTGCAAAAAATGCGAAGATAATGTTTTTAATATTTTGAACAATATGGCATTGAATGATAAGAGCGCTTGCGTTCGAGCTACGGCAATCGAGTCAACGGCTCAGCGATGCAAGAAAAACCCAATTTATTCACCTAAAATAGTAGAACAATCTCAAATTACTGCTTTTGATAAATCGACTAATGTCAGACGTGCTACAGCATTTGCTATTTCTGTTATCAATGATAAAGCAACAATTCCACTATTGATTAATCTGTTAAAAGATCCAAATGGAGATGTCAGAAACTGGGCCGCATTTGCAATAAATATCAATAAATATGATAATAGTGATATTAGGGATTGTTTTGTGGAGATGCTTCAGGATAAAAATGAGGAAGTCCGTATTGAAGCAATAATCGGACTTTCCTACAGAAAAGATAAAAGGGTTTTATCTGTTTTATGCGATGAGTTAAAAAAAAATACTGTTTATGATGATATCATTGAAGCTGCGGGTGAATTAGGTGATAAAACGCTACTTCCTGTTTTAGATACTATGTTGTACAAGTTTGATGACAATGAAATTATAACTTCCGCTATTGATAAGCTGAAGCGTTCATAGCGTGAGTTGCCTATGCACAGTGGGGGATTCCCGCCGGCACGGTGCAGATGCTCGACCGGCTGGAAAGTGAAATCCTGGCTGACCGGGTGAGTGAGGAAAGCCGCCGCTGGCTGGCATCGTGCGGCCTGACCGTGGAGCAGATGCAAAACCAGATGGACCCGGTGTACACGCCGGCGCGAAAAATCCACCTGTACCACTGCGACCATCGCGGCCTGCCGCTGGCGCTCATCAGCACGGAAGGGGCAACAGCGTGGTGCGCAGAATATGATGAATGGGGCAACCTGCTGAATGAAGAGAACCCGCATCAGCTGCAGCAGCTTATCCGCCTGCCGGGGCAGCAGTATGATGAGGAGTCCGGCCTGTATTACAACCGCCACCGCTATTATGACCCGCTGCAGGGGCGGTATATCACTCAGGATCCGATTGGGCTGAAGGGGGGATGGAATTTTTATCAGTATCCGTTGAATCCGGTCATAAATGTAGATCCGCAAGGTTTGGTTGATATAAATTTATACCCCGAAAGTGATCTTATCCATTCTGTAGCTGATGAGATTAATATCCCAGGCGTTTTCACAATCGGGGGGCATGGTACCCCCACATCTATTGAATCCGCAACGCGCAGTATCATGACAGCTAAAGATCTAGCATATCTAATTAAATTTGATGGGAATTATAAAGATGGGATGACAGTTTGGTTATTTTCTTGTAATACAGGTAAAGGACAAAATTCATTTGCTAGCCAATTAGCTAAAGAGTTACATACAAATGTAATAGGACCTGACACGCTATGGACGTGGTGGGGGCGAGGAACTAATGGTAAGTTAAAAATGGATACAGTGCTAACAGCACCAACGAACCTTAATTCAAATAAGGATCTAATGGCTATAACAACAAAAGACCTTGGTAATTGGATAACATATGGGCCATCTGGGCACCCCATTTCTAATATGCAAGGTACGCCAGAAAAACCCAGTGATATAAGATAGGTTGTAGATGTATGAAAGCATGCTTGTTACTATTTTTTTATTTTTCTCTTATTGGTCAATTGCATGGTGCTGATGTGAAAATAAAACAAAACGAAAGTATGATGGGGTCTACAGCAATGACCTATGATTTAAGTGAAAAAAAGTTGATGAAACTGAAGTATAAATCACAACATGGTGATTCAGAGGCATCATTTCGACTATATCAATATTACTGCTTTACTAAAAATAATATTGATAAACAATTGCGATTCTTGGAAAGATCAGCATCTCAGGGGAATGTTACAGCGCAGTTTAATTATGGGGTCTTTTTATCAGATACAAATCCAACATTATCAGAATATTATAATTTGAATAGAGCTATTTATTGGATGGAATTCGCTGTAAATAACGGTAATATTGATGCAAAGAGCAAACTTCAAGAGCTCAAAAAGCTAAAGCGAATGGATAGAAGGAAGAATAAGGAGAATCCGTAAAAGCAATAGTTCATCAGACTGCCGCAGCAGTAGTATGATGATGAATCAGGGCTGTACTATAACTATTATCGGTAACATTAACCGCAGCAGGGGCGGTATAACACTCAGGCTCCGATTGGGCTGGAAGGTAGGTGGAATTTTTATCAGTATCCGTTGAACCCGATTTCTGGAATCGATCCCCTTGGGATTAGCCACCTGTTTATACAGCATAACTTTAGGTATGCTTTCGTGTGTTTCAGATATACCATGTGATGATAATTTTTATGATGTGCTTAGTATTCCAGTCGCTTCTGGTAATAATATGCAATGTAAAAATAATCCCCGTTGTACACATTTATAAATAGATGGCCAATACCTCAAGGCCTATGGAGTTGGAATGTTAATGACCCGGGAGCAAGCAATAGAAAACCTGACGGCATACGATTAGTACCGTCAGTTAATACAGGAACTTATAATCGCAATGGATTTTCAATACATAGTTGTTTAAACGCTTTTGGTCCGTCTTTAGGACCTCGATTCTGTTCCGAGGGTTGTATAACTGGTTTATCTAATGACATGCAAAAATTAAATGAGTTAATATTTTCAGAGCCAGATAGCACATTAACAGTTACGGACTAAAAAATATGGCAAGGTTATTAACAATTGTATTTTTTTCTCTATTTCTGCGAGTGCAGTTACTGCAAGACAATTTCAGAGAGAGTTAGATTTGGCAGACAAAGCAATATTATGGGCACTAATATCAGCCAGTACTAAAGAGGGACGAAAAGCGTGTTCACTAAGCTATTTTGCCTGTAAGGCCGCAGAGGCTGAACTCGGACTGGCATATATGGCTGCGAATGATAACAAGGAATTTCTCACATCCTTATCTAATATAATGAGGTACAAAATAGATGCTGGACTTTCCGAATCCTATACATGCTATTTATTAAGTAAGGGAAAGATCATAAGACCATATCTGAAAAATCTAAATCCACTCCAACTTGCCGCTGATTGCATTGAAACAGTAAATAAAATAAAAGATAAGAATAAAAAAATCATTGATATAAATTCAGTTAATATTTGTAGTGATGATAAAAATATAAAATTGAGAGTTAATAGTACTATTATGGCCATTGATGATTCTATAAAGTGCATCGATGAATGATAACTTAATTTTATTTAAAAATATATTAATAACTCACTCTCCAGGAGTTTTTTTAACTTAGTTTTATAATGAATACGATAATTAAAAGTGAAGAAGAAAATAGTTGTATACATATATTCCATGACCCTACATTGTGATCTATAGATTAAATATTTTTTAAATGTGACTGTCATCCTTCAGATAATAAAGCCATCATCGCAATAGATGGAAAAGCACTCCTGCTCTTTTTTGATTAGAGCCGTGGCAGAGGAACAACTCATATCATCATTGCGATCTCGACGATGTATAGTCTCATCCTGCGGCAGAACAAGACGGATAAAAAATCCAATGAGAGCACACTCATCCAGAACTTATTAACATAATGAATATTAAAGAAAAATCATCGCAGCTAATGAAGTAATATGCAAAAATAATTAGTCCTTACAAGGAGCAAAGTTCCATAATCTCCCCCCTCCCCCTCAATGATCCAAATAAAGATAATGCATCCAGCTGGTCATTCTTAGCAGCACTTTCCGCATCACCGAAACATGGCTGAAATGGTCGGAGTAAACCGCCACCTGGGCGTAGATGCCGTCGGGTAAGGCATCGATATCATCGTTAGGGTCCAGTTCAATGGTTCCCAGCACACCGTCCGTGCCGGGCACGACCGTTAATGATTGCAATACCCCCTGCGCCTGATAAGAACCGCCTGGCACGACAGGTAAAATACTAGTCAGTTTGCCGTGAAACACCTGCCCAGGTAGCGCGTTAAACACCACTTCCGCATCATCGCCGGGTTTCAGACGTAACAGCGAGTTTTGCCGAAATTGGGCGACAATTTGCCGTTTTTGCTCGGGGATGAAGACCATCACCGGACGCAGCGGCAAGGCAGCTGCGTATGTACCTGGGCGGATCAGTACCTGAGTAACGTAGCCATTGCTCGGCGCGCGAATGACAGTCTGCTCAAGGTTATATTTTGCTTCAGTAAGTTGCGCTCTTAAGCTCACAATCTGCGATTGCTCGCCGTTAACCATACTGTCGAGCTGGCTCTGGATCTGCGCCTGCTCCGCCACCGAGCCTTTCACCAGCGCATCCTGCGCGAGGAAATTTTGCCGCGCATCGTCGATGTCACGTTCCGAGAACGGATTCACCGCCGCCTGGCTGCCTTTCAAGTAACGTTGATAATTTTTAAACAGACGGTCGCGCTCCGCTGAAACCTGGGTGGTGTTGGCCTGCGCTTCAGTGAGCTGCGCACGCAGCGTCTTTATATTATGCGTCGCCGTCATCAGGTCAGCCTGAAGCCTGTCAACTCGCGCCTGGTAACGAACCGGGTCGAGCTTAAAAAGCACCTCGCCCTTTTGAATAAGCTGATTATTCTTGTCAGTGACTTCAGTAACAATTCCCGTCACCTGTGGCGTGATGGGGATCGCTATCACTGCCTTTTGCGCGGTAAAAGTGTAAGGGTGGTTGTAGTTCATCAACAAAATCAAACCACTCACCAGAAACACGCCTCCCAGCGCCGCCGTCGCCAGCGTCCACTGATTCACCGGAATACGAAAGATTTTAAAGACCGCCCACGCCAGCGCCACGTAAGTTAAAACAATCAATAGATCCATAATTAGATCTCCGGGAACGTGGAATAGTCAGTCTTTTTCTCGGCGGCGAGTTGATGCTCCAGCCGGGAAATTCGGTCAGAAAGTGCGGCGATTTCCGGGTCAGTCGCTTTCTCCTGCGACGCAACATGTGACTGCATACCCCAGCCACGCTCCGGTTGATAGAGCGTCGCCCAGATCCACAGAAACGGCCAGATAACATGCAGAGTAAACAGGCTCACCCAGCCCGCCGTATGAATAGCGTCGGCATGGGGATGGTTGCGCTTTTTGGCAATCAGATAAGGGATGTCATGTATCGCGATGATTCCATAAAAAATCACCAGAAAGACGAAGATCAGCACTCCCAACGCGAAATAGTTTAGAAACATATCTGCCTCGGATTCACGTTTATCAGTGTTGTTTTTGGGCTGGCAGCCAGAAGGGAGTCAGGCTGATATTTTGACAATAATCCGGGTTCGCGATTCTCGCCATAACACCAAAGAATAATTTTTAGAGGTGATGAGTTGCTTAGTTACATAACGATTGTATGACGAAGGCATAACATGCTGTAGATCACATCAGGTGAACGCCGTAAGAAAATATGTTGTGATTCAGATCACAAAGATTCAACAAACCATCAAAACAAAAATGTGACACTACTCACATTTAAATGCCATTTTTAGCGAAAATCGCCGCCTTGTTGCTTTTTTACACAAGCGTTTTGTGATGAATGTCACGTCAATTACCTCTCTACCCCCTATATTTATGTGATTGATATCACACAAAAGGCCGTCGACTGGACAGTTAACCGATTCAGTGCCAGATTTCGCAGTATCTACAAGGTCCGGCTACCTCTGCCGCCACATTAACAAAAAACCTCGGGCTTCCAGCCTGCGCGACAGCAAACATAAGAAGGGGTGTTTTTATGTCATCCGATATTAAGATCAAAGTGCAAAGCTTTGGTCGTTTCCTCAGCAACATGGTGATGCCAAATATCGGCGCGTTTATCGCGTGGGGTATCATCACCGCGTTATTTATTCCAACAGGGTGGTTACCGAACGAGACGCTGGCGAAGCTGGTCGGGCCGATGATCACTTATCTCCTGCCGCTGCTGATCGGTTATACCGGTGGTAAGCTGGTAGGCGGCGAACGTGGCGGCGTAGTCGGTGCCATCACCACCATGGGCGTTATCGTCGGCGCAGACATGCCGATGTTCCTCGGTTCTATGATTGCAGGTCCGCTGGGCGGCTGGTGCATTAAGCACTTCGACCGCTGGGTAGACGGTAAGATCAAATCCGGTTTTGAGATGCTGGTGAATAACTTCTCCGCAGGCATCATCGGGATGATCCTCGCTATTCTGGCATTCCTCGGCATTGGCCCGATTGTTGAAGCCCTGTCCAAAATGCTGGCTGCGGGCGTTAACTTCATGGTTGTCCATGACATGCTGCCGCTGGCGTCTATCTTTGTTGAACCGGCGAAAATCCTGTTCCTCAACAACGCCATTAACCACGGTATCTTCTCGCCGCTGGGTATTCAGCAGTCCCATGAACTGGGTAAATCAATCTTCTTCCTGATTGAAGCTAACCCAGGTCCAGGTATGGGCGTGCTGCTGGCGTACATGTTCTTTGGTCGTGGTAGCGCTAAACAGTCTGCGGGCGGTGCGGCAATCATCCACTTCCTGGGGGGTATCCACGAAATCTACTTCCCGTATGTGCTGATGAATCCGCGTCTGATCCTCGCAGTCATCCTCGGCGGTATGACTGGCGTGTTCACGCTGACTATCCTGGGCGGTGGTCTGGTTTCTCCGGCATCTCCGGGTTCTATCCTTGCTGTACTGGCGATGACACCAAAAGGTGCTTACTTCGCTAACATCGCGGGTGTGTGTGCGGCGATGGCTGTCTCCTTCGTTGTCTCTGCTATTTTGCTGAAAACCAGCAAAGTGAAAGAAGAAGATGATATTGAAGCAGCAACTCGTCGTATGCAGGACATGAAAGCTGAGTCTAAAGGCGCATCTCCGCTGTCTGCTGGCGATGTGACTAACGACCTGAGCCACGTACGTAAAATCATCGTTGCCTGTGACGCCGGTATGGGTTCCAGTGCGATGGGCGCAGGCGTTCTGCGTAAGAAAATTCAGGATGCAGGTCTGTCGCAGATTTCTGTTACTAACAGCGCGATCAACAACCTGCCGCCAGATGTGGACCTCGTCATCACTCACCGTGACCTGACCGAACGCGCTATGCGCCAGGTTCCGCAGGCACAGCATATTTCGCTGACCAACTTCCTCGACAGCGGCCTGTACACCAGCCTGACCGAACGTCTGGTTGCTGCCCAACGCCACACGGCAAACGAAGAGAAAGTAAAAGACAGCCTGAAAGACAGCTTTGACGATTCCAGTGCTAACCTGTTCAAGCTAGGCGCGGAGAACATCTTCCTCGGTCGCAAAGCGGCAACCAAAGAAGAAGCGATTCGTTTTGCTGGCGAGCAGCTGGTGAAAGGCGGTTACGTTGAGCCGGAATACGTTCAGGCGATGCTGGATCGTGAAAAACTGACCCCGACTTATCTGGGTGAGTCTATCGCGGTGCCACACGGTACGGTTGAAGCGAAAGATCGCGTACTGAAAACGGGCGTCGTGTTCTGCCAGTACCCGGAAGGCGTGCGCTTCGGTGAAGAAGAAGATGACATTGCCCGTCTGGTGATTGGTATTGCAGCCCGTAACAACGAGCACATTCAGGTTATCACCAGCCTGACCAATGCACTGGATGATGAGTCCGTCATCGAGCGTCTGGCACACACCACCAGCGTGGATGAAGTGCTGGAACTGCTGGCAGGTCGTAAGTAATCCAATCCCACCCTCTCCACATGGAGAAGGTGGGGTTAATTGCCTGATGCGCTACGCTTATCAGGCCTACAGGATGCATCACGATTTGTTGAATTTGCACGTTCTTGTAGGCCGGATAAGGCGCTTACGCCGCATCCGGCGCTGCCCCTCTCCTCACGGAGAGGGTTTGGGTGAGGGAAAAGCCTCACCCCAGCCCTCTCGGGTAAAAACATTGATGAAGGTTAATACTATGAAAGCATTACATTTTGGCGCAGGTAATATCGGTCGTGGCTTTATCGGTAAACTGCTGGCAGACGCGGGTATCCAACTGACGTTTGCCGATGTCAATCAGGTGGTACTTGATGCCCTGAATGCCCGTCATAGCTATCAGGTACATGTGGTTGGTGAAACCGAGCAGGTAGATACCGTTTCCGGCGTCAATGCTGTCAGCAGCATTGGTGATGATGTCGTTGATCTGATTGCTCAGGTTGATTTAGTCACTACCGCCGTTGGCCCGGTTGTGCTGGAACGTATTGCTCCGGCAATCGCCAAAGGGCTGGTGAAACGTAAAGAACAAGGTAATGAATCCCCGCTGAACATCATCGCCTGTGAAAACATGGTACGCGGTACCACGCAGCTGAAAGGCCATGTGATGAACGCCCTGCCGGAAGACGCCAAAGCGTGGGTAGAAGAACACGTTGGCTTTGTCGATTCCGCCGTTGACCGCATCGTACCGCCTTCGGCTTCGGCAACTAACGATCCGCTGGAAGTGACGGTAGAAACTTTCAGCGAATGGATTGTCGATAAAACGCAGTTCAAAGGCGCACTGCCGAACATCCCAGGCATGGAGTTAACCGACAACCTGATGGCATTTGTCGAACGTAAACTCTTCACCCTGAACACGGGTCATGCTATAACCGCGTACCTCGGAAAACTGGCCGGTCATCAGACCATTCGTGACGCTATTCTCGACGAGAAAATCCGCGCGGTGGTAAAAGGTGCGATGGAAGAAAGTGGTGCGGTACTGATCAAGCGCTACGGCTTTGACGCAGACAAACATGCGGCGTACATCCAGAAAATCCTCGGTCGTTTTGAGAACCCGTATCTGAAAGATGATGTAGAGCGCGTAGGCCGTCAGCCGCTGCGTAAACTGAGTGCTGGCGACCGTCTGATCAAGCCACTGCTCGGTACGCTGGAATATGGTCTGCCACATAAAAACCTGATTGAAGGTATTGCCGCTGCAATGCACTTCCGCAGTGAAGATGATCCGCAGGCTCAGGAACTGGCAGCACTGATCGCTGACAAAGGTCCGCAGGCGGCGCTGGCACAGATTTCCGGTCTTGATGCCAACAGCGAGGTTGTATCCGAGGCGGTAACCGCTTATAAAGCAATGCAATAATGGTGGACCAGGCGCAGGACACCCTGCGCCCGAATAACAGATTGTCAGATATGCAGGCAACAATGGAACAAACCCAGGCCTTTGAAAACCGTGTGCTTGAGCGTCTGAATGCTGGCAAAACCGTGCGAAGCTTTCTGATCACCGCCGTCGAGCTCCTGACCGAGGCGGTAAATCTTCTGGTGCTTCAGGTATTCCGCAAAGACGATTACGCGGTGAAGTATGCTGTAGAACCGTTACTCGACGGCGATGGTCCGCTGGGCGATCTTTCTGTGCGTTTAAAACTCATTTACGGGTTGGGCGTCATTAACCGCCAGGAATACGAAGATGCGGAACTGCTGATGGCATTGCGTGAAGAGCTAAATCACGACGGCAACGAGTACGCCTTTACCGACGACGAAATCCTTGGACCCTTTGGTGAACTGCACTGCGTGGCGGCGTTACCACCGCCGCCACAGTTTGAACCAGCAGACTCCAGTTTGTATGCAATGCAAATTCAGCGCTATCAACAGGCTGTGCGATCAACAATGGTCCTTTCACTGACTGAGCTGATTTCCAAAATCAGCTTAAAAAAAGCCTTTCAAAAGTAAGCAACGTCTGCTTACTGCCCCTCTACCTGCTTCGGCCGATAAAGCCGACGATAATACTCCAGACGTTGTAGATATAACGGCACGCTTTCATCGGGTATTCCGGACGGAATCGCGTTACGGGGAGGAAGTTTTTTCAGATACTCCCGGAACGCCTGGCTTGATGCCATGAAATCTACGGCTTTATCGATAAGAAGCGGAACGTTTTCACCTAATTTGCCCATGATGATATCTCCGTATTACCCCGCGCCGGGAATGCGCGGCCGCCAATTTTAGTTTAGGTTCCCGGTAAAGATGACATTAAGGAAAACGTGCTGAATCCTCAATAATCATCCGCTGCTGTTTATTATCTTTTTTCTATAGATTTCTTAATTAATCAACGAATTGCGTAGTTTTTGAGCATGTTAATGATTACGTTACAGAACTATTACAATGTCATTAGTTGTGAACAAAGCACCTGGTCGCGCATACTAGGGGCTATAAATTTATCTTTATCAGAAGCCATCACATGAAAGAAGTCGAAAAAAACGAAATCAAACGTCTCAGCGATCGCCTGGACGCCATCCGCCACCAGCAGGCCGATCTGTCGCTGGTTGAAGCCGCAGACAAATATGCCGAGCTGGAAAAAGAGAAAGCCACGCTGGAAGCAGAAATTGCTCGCCTGCGTGAAGTTCATAGCCAAAAACTGAGTAAAGAAGCACAGAAGCTGATGAAGATGCCATTCCAGCGCGCAATTACCAAAAAAGAGCAGGCTGATATGGGCAAGCTGAAGAAAAGTGTTCGCGGACTGGTGGTTGTGCACCCAATGACCGCACTGGGCCGTGAAATGGGCCTGGAAGAGATGACCGGGTTTTCAAAGACCGCGTTTTAAGCCCCTCAGACGACTGGTACGATCGTATCAACCCGCATCTGACTTGCGTTAGCTGGTCAATGCGGGGACTCTCCTGTCTACTCGCCTAATGACCAAACAATTCACTCCCTTTACTTCGATTTACCGCTGGTTGATATTCTGAAAATGCATCTTTACCGAAATAACCACCTATAAACAATAAAAATATATAGAAGATATCATTTATTAATTAACAAGCAGTTACGTCTCTTTTTTTCGGATTTAATTGTGAAATTTTAATCATCATATTCATACAATCAATTATCTGTAAAATTTTTCCCATACATGGTTTCTTTCATATTTGACATTTATTAATAATCATCATTAGAATCCACGAAAAATAATATATTCATA
>ERZ772870.1672-NODE-1672-length-14372-cov-11.034295_pt1 | contig 14372 bp, 13 predicted proteins | sample MGYA00511376_ERZ772870 | MGnify/ENA primary metagenome ERZ772870 (study PRJEB29015, sample SAMEA2737719) | human gut metagenome | biome: human gut; feature: human-associated habitat; material: faeces | place: China | collected 2012 ... | reverse complement strand
CCATTAATGCTAACAATTTCTGTGTGAATGGAAATATAGCGACAAACGGCACAATAGTTTCAAATGGGAATTTGAACGTTAATGGTACGAAAACTGAGAATGCAGGCAAAGAAATGATATATATCTTTGATAAGATCGATTCAGCCTATTTTTCAGGCAATAATATTGATGAATATTCACAGGATTACACTCTTGAAGAAATAAACATAAACATCAATGATCCGCTGGAGGTTGAGGGTAATGCTACTCTTACAGGCAACATAAATATCAACACGGCGCTTAAAGCCTTTGAAGATGTTACCCTTAACGGCGAGGTAAAAAACACAAACAATTCTGTCATCTTTTCAAAGTATGGAGATATTGTGATTGACAGCCAGAACGTTAATCTTAATGGTCTGGTATATGCTCCTTTCGGCAACGTTGAGATAATGGCTCAGAATCTGAATCTCAATAATGTTGTCATTATTGCGGATACAATAACTTTCAACTGTCCAAGCGTAAACGCTAACTATAGTGGCAATGCTGGCGAATTGGTTGGCACTGTTTCAGAGCCTTTGGATATACCTGTCGATGAATGGCAGTATATGAAGGATGAAAACGACAATGGCTTACCTGATTTCTTTGAAGATATGAATAATTGGGAGCTTCTCAAAGATACCGATGGAGATAAGCTTCCTGACTGCGTTGAGCAGTATCTTGGAAGTGATAGCACGTTGGTAGATACCGATGGTGATCTTCTTGATGACTATTATGAGGTGTTTGTTACCGGAACTGACCCGACTTTGATTGATACAGATGAAAACGGAATTACAGACGGTGATGAGGATTTTGATGAAGACGGATTAACAAATCTTCAGGAGTATGAACTTGGTACAGAGCCTTATAATGATGATACGGACGGCGACGGACTTAATGACGGCGAGGAGATCAACACTTACATAACTGATCCTCTCAAAGTTGATACGGATGATGACGGACTTGACGACGGCGATGAGATTTATTTTGAAGACGATCCGCTTGACCCGGATACAAATGGAAATGGTATATTAGATGGCGATGAAAAGCGTTCGCAGACGTTTGTCCATAAAGTAGAAAATGAAGATTGTGCTGTTACAGAAGTCCGTATAGCTATGGAGGGTACAGGCAATATTCAAAAAACAACAACTGTTGAAAGCATTATGAATAAAGACATTCTTTGTTCTGATGTTGTGGGTTTGATCGGTGAGCCTTTTGAGATCAAAACGACTTCGAAGTTCGATAAGGCTACGCTTACTTATGTGATCGACAAGTCAAAGCTTGGTGATACTGAGTTTGACAACCTACTGTTTTTATGGTATGATGAAGAAAATGACAATTTTGTTGAGCTGGATACCATACTTGACGAGGAGAATTCAACTGTAAGTGTGGAAACTACACACTTCAGTAAGTATATGATTGTTAACAGGGAAGAATGGTACAAAGCATGGTCTACTGAATTATATCCGAGTTATTATGATTATGCTCCAAGTGGATTAAGCACAGTTTTGGTCATTGATTGTTCGGGTAGTATGCAATACAACGATCCATATGAAGCAGGTAGAAAGAAAGCCGCTAAATCATTTATCAATATTTTGAGATCTAAAGACAACGTTGCTATTTTAGCTGAAGATAGTATGCCTAAAGTACTTTGTGGATTTACTTCGGCAAGCAATAAAAATAATTTACTAAACTCACTTGAAAAGATTTATTCTACTGGAGGCAATAATTTTAATGCATCAATAAATAAATCAATAGAGTTATTAAAAACACAAACTGATGCTCCAAAAAAAATGATCGTATTTATGTCTGATGGTGGATGTAATATTTCTGATTCATATTTAAAAGCAGCGGATAGTTTAGATATTTCGATCTACACTATTGGGTTTGGCTTAGGTTCTGATGATAAAACACTTGAACATATGGCAAAGATGACTCATGGTGAATTCTACAAAGCCATTACAACTAATGATTTAGCCGATATTTATTCCCAAATTGCATTGGATACTTTCTTTGACACAAAAGATACAGACGGTGATGGTTTGTATGATGTTTTTGAATTAGCTGGTATACGAGTTCAGAACGGACAGATAGTTCATACCAGATACGATCTGCCCGATACTGACCATGACGGATTAGAAGATGGTGTTGAAATTGAACCTGTACCGATTTATAAGACTATTATAATGGATCACAAAGAGCAGGAAGTAACTGCTGGTTATTATTTTATAATGAATTCTAACCCTGAAAGTAATGACGATTCAGATGGTGATGGATATTCGGATATTGAAGATCCTTATCCTTTGGATAAACCTGACGTTTTAGGCGATAAATATGATTTTCTTGATGGAGAGACATATTATCTTGCTAAAATGGTAGGTATTTATCCAGAATACTATATGGATGTAAAAGACAACTCCACTAACGCAGGGGCGCCTTTGATAATGTATAATTATACAGGTAACAATAATCAGAAATTTAAGTTTGAATGGTGCGATGCCGGATATAAAATTCATGCCTTGAATAATGAAAAATTGGTATTGACCCTAAACTTAAATGATGACGGAAGTTATTCTGTATTTATGGGCAATGACTTAAACTTGCAGGGACAAATATGGGAAGTACTACCTTATAATAACGGTGCTAAAGGATTGCTTGGCGAAAATGGTCTGGTGATACGCTCAAAAGTTTTGTATTATGAAAACAACGATACTATAGGTAAACCTTTATACTTAAGCTATAAAAACAATCAAATTTCAGTATCAACAGATAGAATAAATAATGCAAGATTTATGACTTGTGCTATTGCTGATTGGACGAGGTTTGGCGATGCTTATATGCAGTATGTTGGCTGGACTTATACTTCTAATGATAAAATCAATAGAGCCATGAAAAATTACACGAATAATACCAAAATTGGTCTTAAAAAATATGGCGATGATAAAAATATATATTTTTATAACGAAAAGATGCTAGTTATTAATCAATCCAACGGAAATTTTTCAGATGATGGTGGATTAATGTTTGCAGATGTGCCTATGCATGGAGTAATATGCGAATTAATGGCAGCCTTTAATGCAGCAACATTAGCTGGTGAAAATGTTAACTTTTTCAAAACCGCAGCAGAGTTTGAATATAATGCTTTAGTTTTAGATATAGTTACTGGTGGATTATTTTCCAATAAAACCGATTATTTAAAAGATGGTTTTTATGGTAGTAACCCGGATAAAGTATCGGATTGGCTAGACTCTCTCAACCTAACATATAAAACTTACAAGAACCCTAAAATTGGTGATTTAGAATATGCATTTGATTTTGGCAATGCTTTAGCTCAAGAAATGGATAGCGAGTTTACAAATGGTAATGTTGCTTATTTTTCATATAAGTACGAAAGTTCAATTGAGTTAGGAGCATTCGCAAAAGTTGTCACATATCAAAAACAGCATTCTGTTGCTGGAATAAAAGATGATAACTCAGGTATGATAGCGACATTTAATAGATACAGCAACTATACTGAAGCACAACACAATGATGGAAATACGACCTACTTTAATTCTATTGATGAAATCGCGAATAAAGAGGGTTGTATTTTTGATGTGGGTTATTTAATACAGAAAAAATAAGGTTTTATTTCAGCGTTTCAATATGATAATTTAGCAGGCTGATTTACATTAACATTTTGCCAATCAGCCTGTTTTATTTCATTAATAGGTGCTTTTGTGAAATCAGAAATTTGAGGATTATTATGAGAAAAAAATATAGAAAAAATATGATTGCGTTTCCGCTAATATTTATAATTATCGGCTTACTTATTTTAAGACATTTATTCACAAATCAGGGCGATATTAGTATCCATGTTAAAGATAATTATTCTCATGCTTGTCATGTTAATGATTTAATTGTTTATCTTGACTCTGATGGAATCTATTGTAAAAATTCAAAAGGAAATATAGATAAAATATGTAATATCTCTATTGCAAAAACTTCTACTGTAACAGCCGACGAGGAATTTATATTCTTTTCTCCCTCAGTTGATTCTAAAAAAATATTTCAGCTCGACTATTTTGGTAATGTTATTAAAATACATAACATATCACATAGTATTTACGATATGTATTTCGTCGATGACATATTATATGTTCTTAATTATTCCGATATTAATATGCGTTATGACATAAAAGCATATAGTAGTGTTGATGATATGAAAATAATTGATTTAGATAAATGCCCATATGACTATAATATAACTGTTGAAAAAAATTTTTTTCTGCCAATATACAAATTATCAATAACCGCAATCATTGTTACTTGAAAATAACTGATAAAAATGAAAAAACAGTTTTTTGCAATGTATATAATAAGAAGAATGCAAAACAGATTTTTTTATCTAAAACTGATATGACAGCATCTTTATATGATAATAAATTGATATTGTTTCCGCTAAAATCAGGGAAATTAAACAACTATTATATAATAAATATAGATAATGGTAAAGTCGTAGAATCCGGGACAACTTTTAATATTGATTATTCATATCAGCCGATTAAACAATCTGATAAATATTTAATTATCATAGCACAGTATTCACATTACGCAAAAGGATTTACAGATAATGTATCTGAACAAATTGACGGTGACAGAATTATTTTATGGAATTATGAAACATCACATTTTGAAGAAAAGAAAACTAAAAATCACGAAAGAATCATTTATGCCAACTCCCAAAAAGCAATAACCTATTATAAAGGTAAATATCTGACATATTCGCTTGAGGATTGGAGTCTTATTAAAAAGCAGTCAGTTGATGAGATCAAAGAAGGCGGTTCGTACACTTTTGAATCCTGCGGTGACTACATTTTTGTGTTCGATAATAATTCCGGTGAATTGCTGAATACTATCAACATTGCTTAATTTGATTTGCTCTGTAAACTCATATGTTTGCAGAGCAATCTTATTCTTCAATTTAATATAAACAGCAAAACAACCGACCGTTTCTTAGACAGTCGATTGTTTTAACTATTAATTAACATAACTAAACCTATTGCTGATAACTTCTTCTTTCTCAATCGGTTTTTTACGTTCCTTATTGCAGCCCCGATTTTGCGAGCTTTTTTTGCGTTTTGAGGGTAAAAATTTCAGGTGTAAAACCGTAGATGTTTTTCAGTCAAAAAGGGATTTGAATCCACGACACTTGATATTAATCAAGAATTTTGGAAATGTGTCGGCATTTTCAAGGGGATCGTTACTGATTTTCGCATAAAACTATTTCACAAAATTTGCAAGCCTATTTTGTTGGTTTCTCACAAAGTTGAAAACCGATGAAATAGGCTTTTTTTCATTTTCTGAGGTTCATTTCCACTGTTTCTTTTACAGGCACAGAGCCTTCACTGATTGCAATGTAATTCACATTGTTCTGCGATTTTTTTACTGCACCTTTTTTTCACGTATCTGCTAGTTACGATTAGCTTGGGCATGGTGTCACTCCTTTCCGTGGGGATTGATATTTCTTCGGGGATGTGGTATAATTTAGAAAGTAATGATAAAATACACATCGAGGGTACATGTATGGAGAAAAATGAGGTCGCATTACTGAATTTAACTGAAAACTAAGAAGTCATCACGGTTTTATATGCAGATGAAGCAGAAACATGCGATACAGATGATTTTCCAACAACCGAACAACAGAAGTTGTTTATACAGGATTGGTTTGCATTGTTATAATATATCAAGAATCCAAGGAGGAATATTTCATGAGTTTATTTGGTGATATTGATCTGACTAAGCTGTTTGACCATGACAGCGAGTACGGAAAAAGTTATGTATTCGGTGAGATTACAGACGAGATGATTGCAAGAGCCGAACAGACTTTAGGATATAGAATGCCTGCATCATACATTGAACTGCTGAAGGTTCAAAACGGTGGTATGATTTCTGATGAATTAGATGAGAGCTGGCTGACAACGATCTACGGAATCGGTCCCACTGCTGACACATTCAACAGTCTGGAAGAGAGATTTGAAAACTGGAAGGAAGAATGGGAGTATCCTGACATTGGTATTCCTTTCGGTGAAACACAGTCAGCAGGTCATGATATGTATTACATGGATTTCAGATCTGCTGACGAAAACGGCGAACCTTGCATTGTCAGAATAGACAACGAGATGGATAATGAAGTTTATTTCGTCGCTGACAATCTCGTGGAGTTTATTAAGTTGATCATTGCCAACCAGGAAATTGAAGAGAAACGTTTGGATTAAGGAGATTGTTATGGGTTTATTTTCTAAAATAATGGATTTTCTTAGAGGTCCTATCTATCGGATAAACAGAGAAGTTCTGGCGGATTATATGAATAATGAAATTCAGTTTTCAGTGGAGAATAATTTATCTGCCTGTGGAGAATTTTATTTGTCACCATCAGAAGGTGAAACCGAAGAGCATATCATCATAACCAACAACGATGCTCCATGTAAATGTCCGATGGAGTCAGAGAAAGATTTTACAGGCATTACGATTTACGCCAACAGAAGTTCATATTACGATCCTGAAAAGGATGAGATTTATCGCACTGTTGATGAATTTATACGATTCAAATTGAATGAATTTCCTGAATGGTTTATTTTCAGAGGTGAAACATCAGATTTAGATAAGTATATGATTAAGAAGTAAAAAATCAAATTCGAGAATTATGTACAAGCCGTAATCAGACACACTCTGATCACGGCTTTTGTTTTACTCCGTCTGATACCTAACAGCAACCTCGCAGTCAATGGTACCGTTGATTTTACGCACCTCGTTGATGCACATGACAAGAAGCTGACGAAGCGTTTCATCGTCAACATCATTCACCGCCGCAAGCAGGTGCGTCAGCTTGCCAAGCTCAACAGCAACCTTGAATAGCAGACGTGCCAAGCGCTGATCTGTACCATTGATCTGCGCTTTCACTGTTTCGGTAATCATCGGAGAGATATAGTTGAGATTATCTTGCTGACTCAGATAGCCGATATAAAACAATATAGCCTTTTCAATGAACTCACTTGCTACATAATTCTTGTTCGTATAAAATGTGTCAAGTGATATCGACAAAACCAAAAGTGAGTATGGCAAAGCACTTTTGACAGGAGAACATCTGGAACAGGACATTGAACGAGATAAGGAAAAAGCTGTCGAATGGTTCACAAAGTCTGCAAATGACGGAAACGAGTATGCTCAAGATCTGCTTGAGAATATGGAGCGGTATGAAAACGCTGTGCTTGCCAATACGATCTTTGGTTTGTTTGCAAATCTCAGTAGGTGCATCGAAGATGACTATACGCAGAAGTATAAGTTGGTAAGACGGACAGTTGACAGCAGACTGCGGAGAATGATAAGTCAAAAAAAGCTGTCGCTGGGTATCAAGGAAGAGCAGGCTCAGAACTATGAATAATCATATTGATTCCGGAATATATAGATGTTTGAATGGCGGATTGTTTGGTGACAATTATTGCAAAGCCAAGCGTTTATATACGGATGTAAGTGATTTTATAACATAATTAATAAAAGGTGTATTGATTTAGTGAAAAATGTTTGATATAATGTCATACAAAGGTGGTGAAGGATGTGCTTAAAATCGCAGTTTGTGATGATAATGAGAGCTTTTTAGAAACATTAAAAAAAATAATTTCAGAGAATGCAATAAATTATTTTAAAGATGTAAATGTTCAAGGTTTCAATAACGGTCAAGGTTTATTGAATCAACACAAGCACATATTTTTTGATGTGATTTTTTTGGATATTGATATGCCTGAATTCACAGGCTTTGATGTTGCAGAAATATTAAGAAAACAAAGAAGGGATTGTTATATAATATTTGTTACAAATCACAATGAACTGGTGTACGGAAGCATGGAATTTCAACCGTTTTACTTTATACAAAAGTCTAGCGTTTCAAGATTAAATAAAGATGTTGTTAATGTTTTAAACAAGCTTTCTGTTTATTTAAAGCAGCACCAAAAAATAATTTTGAGCGATGAAGAGCATGGGCGAATCTGCATTCAATACAGAGACATTTTGTATATTGAAAGTGACAATCATCATGTGAAATATTGTATCTTGGATGAGTATGGTTCACAGATTCATATTAAAGTACGTGCAGTTATCGGTGACCTTGAAAGTGAGCTTGCGGAATACGATTTTTCGAGAGTTCATAAAAAGTATCTTGTTAATCTTAGTCATGTTTTTAATTTGGATATGAAAAATGACGAAGTTATTTTTAAGCAAGGTTTTAGACTTACAATGAGTAGAAAGTACAAACACATGGTTGATACCGATTTTTCAAAATATTTGAGGGAAACGATATAAATGAGTATAATATGGATTGCTTTTGAAGTGATTATAAATTTCTATGAAGGTTTTATGGAAACTTATTATATATATAAGTTTTTGCCTCCGAAAACAGAAAGCACTAAGAAAAACATTATTGCTTTTGCATTGTGTTTCTGTACGCTCGGATTACTGATAACCGTAATGAATTACTTAACGATTTTTGAGGGCATTTTTGGAATTGTCTGCTACTTAATGGCTTTGTTTCTCTATGCCCTAGTGAACAGAAAAGGCAGTATAATAAAAAAACTGTTTGCAGCCACTGTTCCTCTTGTTATGATTTCTTTAATATCTATAATTACGCTTAATTTTGTTTCATCAGTAAATTCAATGTCAATAAAAGAAATAGTTACGGAATCCGGATTTGTTCGTTTTACGGTATTGATTTTTGCACAGGCATTATTCTTTATTTCAGTAAAGTTGATGCTGAAATTATTGGCAACGACTTCTGAGAACTTTAATGCAGTTGAGTGGATCGCTATTATATTAATACTTGCAATATCCATTATTATGATGTTCTTACTTCATTTGATAGCTATTGATTCAACGCAGAGACTCTATATAAACTTATTGATTTTAACGATAGTTGCAGTTAACATTATAATCTTTTATATGATTGATTCTATTTCTGTGAAAAATAATCAGAAAAAAGAACTGGAACTTTTAAAGATCCAAGAGCAATACAGTCACCAATATATAGAGAATGCAAGTCAGCAATATGATTCGATAAGAAAGATTAGGCATGATTTGAAAGATCAGTTGTCCGCTGTATATACAATGATAGCTCAAGGACACGCAGATGAATCAATGAAGTACATAGAGAAATATGTTAACGTTATATCAATCAGTGAAAGCTTTGTAAATACAGACAATTATATTGTAAATGCTATTATAAATTCTAAGTTTGCAGTCGCAGCGACAGAAGGAATCAGAACAAATTGCAGCTGCATTAAGAGCTTTGATGGTATAGATGATATTGATATGCTTCATATTTTAAGCAATACGCTTGACAATGCTATAACGGCTAGTGAAAAAATAACTGACGAGTCAGAAAGGTTCATTAACCTTGACATCAGTAAAACAATGGACATATATAGAATAGTAGTCAGAAATGCAATAAATGAGTCTGTTTTAAAAAGAAATCCGAGCCTTAAAACAACAAAATTAAATGTTCATAAGCATGGGTGGGGAATTAAAATAATACGAGAGATTGCAGAAAAATATCAGGGAAGATGTGAATTTTACGAATCGGATAAAGTGTTCACATGTTTGATAACGTTAAAATCAACTTTACTGTAAAACGTTAAAATCTCTTTGTATTGGCAAATTTAAGTCATAGCAAATTGAGAGAAACAAATTAAATTTATAACGAAAAAGGGAGCTGTTACGCCGGTTTTTATATGGTGGACAGTTCTCTTTTTGTATTTCACGACAAGAACTTACACGTCACGCCAAATTGCTTGACTTGATTGTAAATAAATTGTATATTATAGTAAATAAAAGACTTGGTGGAAGTAATGAAGAGATTAGTATCGATAATTTTGAATTTTATGATCAAGAATAATGTAATTTCTAAGGATACAGAAGAAATAGAATTTTACAGATACGGAATAGAAATTACATTATCATCATTAATTAATATAGCCTTAATATCTATCATAGGTATAGTAACAAATTATACTTTTGAGAGCACAATGTTTTTGGCAGTGTTCATTATAATGAGATCATTTACTGGGGGATATCATGCAAATACATATATTAAATGTAATTTAGTGACCTCAATATCTTTTGTTATATTGTTGTTGATATTTAAAATAATAAGACATATTTCTTTAAAGTCAATTATATTAATTGCTATTTTTCAAGTAGTAACCATTGTTTTATTGGCACCGATTGAGAACAAGAATAAACCGATAGAAAATAGAACTGTCTATAAAATTATTTCTACCGTTTTATCAGTAGTGCTATCTGCAATAAGCATCGTATTAATTATAAAAGGTGTAGACCTAGGGCTAATAATTCTGCTGACTTTAGCCTTAGTTTCAATATTTATAATATATGCAAGATTTATGAAAAGGGGGGATTTCTTATGAAAATTAAAGTTGCTGTAGCAAAATCAGTCAAGGCGCTTGTTGGACATATGGCAAAGGCAGCCTGTGGTTCTGCATCACATTGGGGGGCATATCAACCTAAAGAACCTAAATTTAAGAAAGAAAAGAAGTAATAGATAACCACAGAATCGTTTAATAATCGGTTTAATTAGGAGGGGTAAGGTGTTTCCAATGCAGAGATAAAATACACAAAAATGTACAATAACATTTGTGCGAACATACAAAGTTTAAAATGATTTGCAACAAAGTAGATCGTTTGTGATACTAATATATTAAGACAATGGAGGTATTTAAAATGACAAAAATGGTTAAGAAGATAGCAGCTATGGGTGCTGCCGTAATGATGATGGCTTCGATTTCGGCTATGGGTGCGAGCGCATATACTGATCTCGAAAAAAACGGAGCGTATTGCACTGCTTACAAGAGTTCCTCAAGCAGCGTCTATGCTTCAACATCAACAAAGGACGGATCGAAAAAAACGGTAGGAGTTAACATCGTGCTTTACTATACAAAGAGCGGAAATACACTTAACACAGGTAGCGGCAACAGCTATACAAGAGGCGTTAGCACAACCTGCTCCACACCTTCCGGCGGAACGTTTAAAAGTGCGACAATAACACATAAATTAAACAACGCTACTGTATATACAGGTTACTTGGTATAACGGATAATTCTAAAAAATAATGCCGCACTGACATATAGTGATATTTCCGTGCGGTATTATTCTATAGAATATGGAGATAACCGAAATGAAAATTAAAGCATTGATCGTAATGACCATGACCGCCGCTGCCCTGCTTCTGCCATCATGCGGAAAACAGCCGGATAAGACCTCGGACGCAAATGTAAACGAACCCGTCGAATTCGGGGCGAATATAACCGTTTCCGACAGCTACGCTTTCAGGGAAAACGACGGCAGACTTTACCTCTGGGATTTGAAAACCAACAGCTATGAGATTTTCTGCACACAGCCCGATTGTAAGCATCAGACCGCTGCAGAAAACGCCGATACAAAATGCTCGGCTGTCGCTCCAAAAGAGGGGTACTTTTATAACTATGCTTTTCTTTATAACGATACGCTATACTCGATATGCACGGGCGAGCTGAACGAGTTTCTTATTTATACCGCCGATACCGACGGCATGAACAGAAAGCTTGCGTTTACCGCGGAACTGTCGCTTTGCACCATGGTTAATCCTGTGCTTGACGGCGGCAGACTGTTCTTTGTCGGCTCGGAATTTGAAATGAACGATACCGACAGTGTTGGATTGCGGGAGAATTATTCGCTCTGTTCGGTTGACCTTTCCGATTTTTCTTTTGAAAAATATATGGACATCGGCACTGCAAACGAAACCGTGATCGGTAAGAAGAGTCTTTTGCTGTACAAAAACAAGATATATTTCCAGCACAGCGAATATTCCGAAAACAGCGTTCATTCCGCTGTCGAATGCTATGATATCGACGGCTCGGAGAGGATGACGGTACTTGAAATGGAAGATTCCGTCAACGTCTGGCAGTGCAACGGCGGTAAAATGCTTTATGTCGTTTCCGACGATGACGATTCCCATTCGCAGGTCTGCTCCTATGATCTCGACGGCGGTGGGACAGAGGTTTTGTTTAAACGGGACGGCTATGTCAGCGATGTCTGCATGATCGGAAACAGGGTGTTTTATATGTACAGTACTGCGGACGGCAAAAGCGAGATACGCAGTGCAGGAGTGTTCGATACGTCGGACGGAAAAGACCTTACGACCGAATTTGACGGCGATGTTTACGTATCGGTTCTGGGACACACGTCAAACGGGCATTTGATACACTATCAGGACTCCGAACGCGACAGCTTCGGACTGCTCTCCGACGAGGACTTTTGGAGTCTGAAATTTGAAAATGCCGATTTTAAATTTGAGCAGTAAGAGGGGAATGAGCAATGGGTAAGAAAGAATATTTAGCCTGCCTGATCTCGCTGGTCATGCTCGGTCTAACAGCGTGCTCCGATAATGCAAACAAGACCGGCTCGGAAGTAAGCTCAGGTACTTCATCAGCCGAAGAAAAGGATTACGGTTACGGCTTTGACAAGTTCGGATTTTCGCGTTTTGACGTTGAAACGGCAGAATCCCTCACTTATGAAAATAAAACAAAGATCGTATATCTTACAAACTACGATACGACCTTTACAACTACTGACGACGACCCGAGAATATACGATGAAATTTACATTGAAAACACTGTGAACGAGTATCTGGATAAAAACGGATATGACTTTTACGTTGATTTTGTAATGAACGGCGAGTTTGATTTCAAAACGGGCGAGCTGTACCCAAACATGGACGTTTACGAAAGTATGCTCAAAAATAACGAGCAGGTCGATATAGTCAACACGGGGCTGGGCATGAGCGCGCTGGGCGGTTACGGAGATACCTTTAATCTGTTTGTAGAAAGGGGTTATCTAGAACCTTTGAACGATTATTTTCAGACCGACAGCGGAAAAGCGTTTTACGACGGGTTCGACGGCATAGTCTGGAAGCAGACGACCTGTGCCGACGGTATGATATACGGAAAAACCACCGACTATACGCTTGCTCAGCCGCTGGTATTGTTGCTTAACGGCGATGTTTGCAACGAATACGGGGTAAATACAGACGATATCCAAAGCCTAGAAGATCTCGAGCCGTATCTGCAAAGCCTTGCGGACGAGGGGAAACGTGGTCTGCTGCTCGACAGCACCTGCGAACTGTATTATGAGATGGCGGGATTTTGCAGATACAAGGGCGTGTATATCAACGCCGAAACGGGACTGGCGGAAAATATTTTCGAGAATGAAAAAGCCTTGAAATATCTCAAGACCGTATATGAATATTCGCAAAATGGATATATATCAAACAACGTCGATATTGCGAACGACGCTTATATTTGCAGCCTGTCGCCGGCAATGCCGCTTTATTATGATTCGTCGAAAATCGTTTCAAGCGGATATTTGCAGCAGGAGGAACTGAACGGAGTCGTGGGGATATCGTCCTCTAGCAAGAACAAGGAAACGGCGTTTGAACTGCTCGCTCTGCTGAACACGGACGAAGAGCTTGCGAACATAATTTACAACGGCGCAGAGGGACGAAATTATGCGGTCAAGGACGGCGAAAAGTACCCGAACAAGAACGCTCTGCCGTTTTACGACGTCGCCGCGACAATGACTAATTCCATTATCGCCGAAAGCAATTCGCAGGACAATCAAAGCAAGCGGGAGGATATTGCGATATGCTGGGAGCATTCCGAGGTATCTCCGTTTTACGGTTTGGAGGTATCCGACGATCTTGCCGAAAAATTGGAGAAAACGGCGGCGGTCTATGACGATTTTTACGGTCTGTTCTACGGCGATTACGGCGAATATCAAAGCCTTGACGAAGCCTTGTTCGCAGCAAATGAACAGCTGAAAGCCGCAGGAATAGACGAGGTTTTAAACGAGCTGAACGAGCAGCATGGAAAATTTGATAAAGAATAAAACCGGAGAAAACAACATGACTCTCACCCTAACAAACCTCACCAAACAATACGGCAATTTCACCGCACTTGAAAACTTCACCTACGACTTCACGGCGGGAGTATACGGTCTGCTTGGACCGAACGGTGCAGGCAAATCCACCCTTATGAATATCATCACCGACAATCTGAAACCAACTTCCGGCTCGGTGAAATTTGACGGCGTTGAAACAAGCACAATGGACGCCGACTTCCGCAAAATTCTCGGCTTTATGCCCCAACAACAAGGGATTTATCCAAACTTTACGCTGGAGCGTTTTCTCTACTATATGGCTGCCCTCAAAGGCATGAAAAAAGCTGACGCAAAGCCGCAGATAGAAAAGCTAATCAACCTTGTCAACTTGCAGGACAGCC
>ERZ772870.1659-NODE-1659-length-14509-cov-6.698353_pt1 | contig 14509 bp, 14 predicted proteins | sample MGYA00511376_ERZ772870 | MGnify/ENA primary metagenome ERZ772870 (study PRJEB29015, sample SAMEA2737719) | human gut metagenome | biome: human gut; feature: human-associated habitat; material: faeces | place: China | collected 2012 ... | reverse complement strand
AGAAAAATATTAAAATTTTCAGCAAATAAACTGCATATTTCCTGCTTTGTTTTGAAGGTATATCTGGAATTATCCTTTAGTCTTTCATCAATATCTGTCCAGTGTCCATCCAGCCATTCTATGATAACCTTTTGAAAATGTATTTTTCGTATTCTCGCAGAATTTTCATATAATCCCATATAAATACTGTCTCCGTCAACTTCCTCGCATAAGCTTCTTCGTTGTTGACTTAAAATATCCAGAGATTCCTTAATTCCTACTTTGTAATCCTCGTTCATATTTTTTCTCCAAGCAATATCTTCCTCATTGCTTTATCAAATTCTTCCGTATTATTTGTAATATAGTGTTGAATAATATTTTCGCTCTGTGCAAAGCTTCTTTCCATATTAACCTTCAGCTCCGCGATCCACTCCCGCTTTGCCTCCTCCGAAATACATTCATCTCCATGAAGCTTATTTTCGATGTCCTGCAAAGTTTCCTGATAAAATGTTTCCCTCTCCTTTCTAATTTCTGCCAACATATCATTTATAAATATAATTTCGTCTTTGTACTTCTTTACCAATTCGTGATAATGACGTTCATAGGCAATTAACACATCCGCATTATCATTTTGGTAATCCTTCGATACCGGCGTATAATTTGTAAAAAGTTTTCCCATTTTCTCACCTTCTTAGCTAAAATATTCTTCTAAAATTGACTTTACTTTATCTAATGTATTCCGTACTGATAAAATTCCTTTTTTTACATTAGAGATATCTCGCTTTTTATCCTCCTCAATCAGTTGATTTATACATTGCAATTGGCTCTCCAACTCTTGATACTGCTTTTCAGGAATTTTGATAATCACATAAGCAGGATCGCCAGAATGATAATCCCCAGAATTAGGACACTCGCTGCAATTCCCAACCACATATTTTTTTTTTCGGGTTGAGAATTACCTTGCGAGGATTTTTTCGTTTCACTCTCAATCAACTCTGCCATCGTATGTATTGACGATTCCTGATTCTTTTTCTGTTTTTCCTGTTTTTCCTGCATCTCTGATTTTTTCTTTTGTTCTGCCTCTAACTCTGATAAGAATTTCTGGAATGTCGTTCCATATAATGATGTTCTCTTAAATGGCGATCCAACTGCTTCTTTCGAGAACGATCCAGACAAGAATGATTCTTCAGTGTTTGGATTCTTACACATCTGAACAAAGTAATAATCAATTATTTCCTGATAATGATCTTCCTTATAATTTTCCAGTATTTTAAGATCCTTCAGAAGGCCCGTCGGGTCATCATAATATTTTGGAGAAAACCCACCTTCATCATATTTTACGGTTTCTACATCCATTGCTTCTGAAGAAATAGTCGTTAAGTCACGGGCATCCCAGTTTTCTTTTATTTTCTCATAATATACCCGAAATGTATCTGTCAGATCTAATTTCGGTACATATCCCTGCTTAATCTCCTTTTTCTTCACAGCAAATCCTGCAAAAAAAGAGAGTTCCCGCCCGGAAGAATCATGCAAATACTTTTCGAAATCCAAAATCTCGTGCCCTAACTTTTCGCCACTTACATTTCTTATTTTATTAAGTAAGATTTTGGAAACACAGGCAACACCACCGTACACAATATATTCTCCTACCGGAAACACAGCATATCTTATTCCTCCACAATATTTCACATCCTGAAGAGCTCTGCTTACATAACGTGTCCCCACTGCTGCATCAAAGTCATCAGGTCGTAATAAAAAACCGGAAATATAGTCCAGTTTATACGTCCTTCCATAAATTAAAGGATACGCTTTCACTTTATCAGCCATTTTCCATCACCTCTACAATTCAAATGCCCTAAATTCACCTTGCTCTACACCGTTTTTAAAACACTTAAAACTATCACTTTCCTGTTCCAGTCTTTTTCCAAAAATTGTCGCCATTTTCTTTGTGGCACCTACTAAATTATTATTTTCATCAATAAATTTTTTTGCAGTCTTAGCCGCTTCACGTCTTGCATTGATAAACTCATCATTTTTAAAAATGAAAAATTTTTTATTTTCCTTCTCGGCAGCATTTAACGCCTGTCTCTTTTCTTTTTCCAGTTGCCAGTTACTATCCTCTACATCTGCTTTCAGAATCTGATATTGGGCGACATATTCATGATAACAGCCCAAAAAGAACGGTAAATGAACATTGATCGGTCGAAATCTTCCCTTGTATTCATCCTCACTAATATCGTCCCCCAATGATATAGCACACATATAGCTAATCGTATTATCGGAAAATGCAGGACTAAATAATTCCTTCACCAACGCAGTCAGCTCACTATCGGATACAAAATGCTTACAAAGATCCGATTTTGTAATAACAAAAACCACCGGCGGCAGTGCGCCCTCATGGGAATTTGCAAACTCCTGCAATAATGGTGTGATCGTCATAGCACAATCATAATAAACGTTTTCCCGACGTTCCTCCGGATCGTCAGAGCATAAAGATTTTCCATCAATAAATATATATAATGCTGTCGACTCCTCTATTGATTGTTTGACCTCATCGTAAACAGCTCCATAATCCACTAATGCACCACCGGCATAATCCATCATCTCAAATGTAATGATTTCTTTTCTATCCTTATTCAGTTGAAATTCATACTTTCGAATAGACTCTTCATTGTTCTGGGTTGCACTTGGAAAACGGCTGACTCCGATAGGCTCTCTTAATGTTCTGATATCCCGTTCCAGTTTTTTTCTCGTATCCTCATCCGTTGTCAACGTAAATGCGTCCATCCCTACTGCCATTTTCATATACATTGCTGTAATATAACAGCTCTTTCCTGATGATGTCATTCCTATCATTGTAAATTTTGTCTTTGCCATTTTTTCCTCCTTGTTATACATTATCTACACACTTTCTTCTCCCACGCACATCTCGCCCTGATTGGCTTCCGTCAGCATTTTCCGTACATACCGCTCGCTGTAGCCAAACTTTTTTGCAATATCAGATATCTTCTTTTTCCCTTGAAGATGACTGATCTCCTGCATTACATATTCTTTGGAATAAAGCTTCATAGGGAATACAAACTGCTGCCCCTTGAACCGTTCATAAAACTCTTCGATGCGCTCTTTGCCAATAATTTCTGCAATTTCTTCATATACACCGGCATACACAGGTATGGGTTCCTGTTTTTCTTCCATTTTTTTCCACCACCTTTACTATTATTTTAGCAAATCGCCCTGTCGTTGTAAGTTGTCATTCTCCTATGTCTTTTCTCTTGAACATTTCCAATATAATCCACTGGAAAAACAGCTATTTGGTTTTATCCGGCAAAAAGAGATCTTTGTGCAGATTAGTCTCGTTAATAGTCAGCAGATACCAGTATTTTTCTCTCCGGTTATATGCATTCCACAGAACAATTCCGAGAAAAAATATCAGGCAAAACGCTGGGTGCATTAAAGTCAGGATTACCCCGGCGAATGTCAGACCGATGCCCAGTATCTCATAAATTGTTGTCATCTTTTTGGGATATTTTTGCGCAGTTTTTATATTCTTATCACTGCAGGTCTCCAGAGCATTTATATAGTTTTGTGCATTTTCCGTGCGGCCCTTTTGCTTCACAAATTCTATTGCCTGACGGATTTCATCCACATCATGCAGATTGGTGCGAAGATACACTTTGTCAAATATTGCTGCATCTTCCTGAGTCCATATGGTATCGATCCGTTTTTTGATCTCATCCACAAATGGCTGTTTATTTTCTTCCAATGCATCATAAGCAGCAATGCGTTCTGTCATTTTTTGACAAACTTCCTCCGATGCCTCTGTGATATTCGGACACAATCTTGCAATACAGTCTTTTTCCAGTTGATCAAACACCTGACTTGACGTAACATTTAAAGCATTCATTACAACCCGGATCTGTTTTTTTGCCTCCTGGGCCTTTTCCTCATTCTGTTTTGCCTCGCCAAAATAATATCTGCTCAATATATTGTCAACATCCTCCTGGGAATATTCGACACCATATCGGCCGGCAATTTCCCAGATTCCTTTTTCTTTTATCACCCGCTTCTTTTGTATATCCGGTGCATCGTAATCCATAAATTTATGAAGAACCCGTTTTATTGCAGCCTCCTCCGTGCACAGCAGATACTCTTCGGTAATGCGAACCAATTCATCATAATTGATCTGATCATATACTTCACTTTCTTCAACCCCACACTCCTGCATAGCATAATAAATTGTTTCCTTTAGTTCCTCAACCTCCTGAGGCCCCTGCTGCTTTGCTGTTTCATATTCACTTTGGAACACCTTTTCAAAACGCGTCCAGTAGCTCTCAAGATCCGAGAAACAATTTCCAATATTACAGACATGCATCCGCTCTTCCGAATAGTTATCAAAGATATAATCTAAAATCCACTGTGTCGGACATGTAAGAACTGCCTGTATCAGTAAATCTTTTCTTTTGTCCGGATATTTCTTTGCATTTTCAAATAATGCACTTGCCCTGTCTACGTCAAAACCGGACTCATAATATCCGGAATAATATGTATTCACCAGACTCATATGATTATCGAAAATCTCAAAAATAGAATTCCTGATCCCCATTACCAGGGAATCCTTCGTATCCGAATTATATAAGCCGGCTTTTTTAGCCGCTGCTGCAATGGAACTTCCGGCATCTCCCAGAGTATTTACCAGACTATGTGCCATTCCTGTGGTTGCATTCAGAGCGCCCGCCTTTACGCTTCCTTTGATCGCCCCAGAAATACCAAAACCACCACCGATAAATTTTCCCCGGTATGCCTTTCTTGCCTCCCGGTATGCCTTCATGGCATTCTTATCTTGAGTGATCTCCATAATTCGATATTCAATCCGTTCCACACTCTCGTCAAGATAACTCATATCGACACACTGCCTGATATAATCTCCTCTGGAGATATCATATATTTCCATAGAAGCCAGCCTGCCATATAATTCATCGACGACGTATTGGTCAATCAATCCATATACAACCTCATCCAGTTTTTCCAGCACTGCTTCAATTCCAAAGCAGCGGTCATACCAATGTTTAAATTCTTTTATCACCTGCATGCTTGCCTGTCCTGCCCGATGCTGCATATTCCTGTATCGAATGTATGCATTCGGAATCGATATTGTCCTATTAAATAATGTAAAATCAGCCATCTTTATCACCATGCCTTTCCATAAACCACAGTTTCTCCACTGCGGACATATTCTTTTCTCCCAATCACTCGTGTTTTCGTATAAATGCTATATTTCTGCGTTCCAGCTTACTTAGTTCCACAGCGTCCGAGAAGTCCTCCGGCGCAATGCTTGGGGTATACCAGTCCTTCCGGTCAAAATAATCCTGTAATTCCTGATCCTGAAACATTCTGCCGTGACGCGCATAAATCTCATTCCGGGCAATTCTCAGCTTTTTAGCGCCAAGCTTCTTTAAATCTTTTTCTTTCAGTTTGCGTTTGGAACTCATGGGCAGAATATATTTTTTCTGAGAGACGTTCTTATCCTCTAACGTATTCCCATCCGCATCTTCGGAATCATCATATTCCTCATCCTGGTCATCATAATCTGCTTCCGTGTCATCATAATCTGCTTCCGTGTCACCATAATCTGCTTCCGTGTCACCATAATCTGCATCCGTGTCATCATAGCTCCACCCAATGTCATCCTCCAAATCGGAATAATCGGAGTCGTCATTTTGTGTTTCCTGAGATTGCTCTGTCTTTTTTTCCGTCCCGTCATTTTCCGCATCCTGAAACATCTGAATCGAACTCATCCCCACCCAGAGAATCACAAATACGATCAGATACGCCTTCTTTTTCTGCATTTTCACCGACCAGGGACTCCCATAAAATGTGATATGATCATTGATAACGCCACCAATGATCGAACTTAAGATCAACATAATAACAATAGCTATCATATCTGTTCCTTCCTCCTTTTCCTATGTCTTTTTCCTTGCTTTTTTCCATTTCATATCTGCATTTTTATTCTAAACCCGGCTGTCCTTTTGATTTTTATATTTTTTCGCACATAGAGTCTCTGATAGGGATATTGCAAAACGATATTATTTCCTGCATAATAAAGGATGAGATTTTTACATAAAATAACAATGTCTTATATACGAAACGAGGAGAAGTTATGAGAAGGATTACAAAAATATTGACTGCCTCTATCCTTGCGGTAAGTCTTTTTTCCAGTTCTGTATTATCTGCATTTCCTGCTGTTGCAGTAGAAAAAACATACACCACAAAGGATCTGTTTTCCAAAATATTGCCGGACAATGCCACGATCACCATTTCGGATCTCGATGATCTCAACCGTCTGGACACTTATATACAAATCGGTATGTTAAATAAAGATAGCAATTATACTTTTCGTTTAGAAAATGATATTGCTTTATCTGATTATACATTTGACCGTCAGAATGATTCCTCTAAGATTACGATCTATGAAAATCAAAGCCTGCCGCCGTATATGATGAAGCCTCCGAAACCTTCTATACCGATGATTCCCTGCAGACCGTCAGTGATTTTTCTTTTCAAGGCAAGCCCTGGAAGCCCAGTGGCTCCCGGTCATTCTGTGCTTCCTTTGATGGTAACGGTCATCAGATCACCGGTCTGTGGAGCTTTCCGGACACAGATTCCAAACAGACTGCATGGGGGCTCTTTGCCAGTCTGTCCGGTGCAAGGATTTCAAATCTGACCATCAATGGTGCTTTTATTTCGGCAGATTATGATGTAAGTAAAAACACAGCAAACTCCTCATTAGGAATACTTTCTGCCGTGAGCTCCAATAGTGATATTGTAAACTGTTCCATCCAAAATGCCTTTATCTCGGCCACCGATTACCAGTGCGTTGGAGCACTCTGCGGTCAGTCCGAGTCGGATTCCTTTGAAAATGTTACCGTTGATGCCTCCATCCGGCTTCACACCGGTAAAACAGAGGACGAAAGCACTTCCCACCGGCTTATCACTAAAGCCTGTGGTATGCTCACCGGAACATACACCGGACAGATGCTTACTGCCTTTGTCAACAGCAAAGCATCCGGACAGATCACAGATGAGGATTCTTACTTCTCCGTAGGAGGACTTTGCGGAAAAGCAGAGTCCATGATCTATATGACAAATTGCACCAACAGCACAGAGATTTCATCCGCAGGCATTGCCGGCGGTCTGGTGGGTAGTGCAGCCATCACTCCCATCCGATCCGACTATCGTAATTCACTTCCTATTTATATGAACCATGTTGAAAATACTGCCTCCATTTCCGGGATCTACGCCGGAGGGATTATTGGCGTCTCCTACGACGAGGAATTTTTTGAACATTCCGGGGCTGAACCTGTTGATATGAATTATCAAACCCCTCTGACAGTGGTGATCGGCGGCGAAAATTCCGGTGCCATCCGGGCATCCTCCCGCGGTGGCGGTATAATCGGTCAGGGTGCTGTCCCTTATTTAAAGGACTGCAGCAACCATGGAACAATCGTTAACATCGAAAAAGAAGCTTCCCTTGCCAATCTGAGCTCCCTTGTTTTTTCTTCTGAATATGGCAAATTATACGCCAGCCAGAACGACCTGATCACTGCGGATCTGCAAAATATCCAGGATCAGATGGCAGGCATTGGAGGTCTGATCGGACAGTGCTATTGTATATCCTATATTTATAATAGTTATAATGATGCAAATCTGATCACACGTTTTGCAATCTGTGGCGGATTACTTGGCCGTGTTTCCGAAGAATATGTAACAGGGCTGCTGTCCATGGAAAATTGTTTTCACAGCGGTCAGATCACTCAGGAGCAAAGTGGCTCAGACCCTGCGATCCAGCCGATTCCTAATGACAGCTCCGACGCTTCCCCTTCAAGCTCCCCTACTCCTGTGATAGATCGTCCGGCTTCCTCCTCGGATACACAGACTCTTCGTCCGGTTCTGACAGCCAGTCTGATCGGATATTGTTGTGATCTGTTATACAGCCGGAATATCCGCTATTGTTATACCACCCAGTCATCCCTTCCCTTGTGTGGCTACTGGGGCTATTCTATTCTGGATGGAACCCCTCTTTCAGAAGATGTTTCACCGGTAAGTCCTTCCGAATGTGCTGTGATCTCAACAGCACAGCTGACAGGTTCCGAAAGCAGCCAGACCATCGGAAATGATTCCTATAACAGCTATCCGGATCTTCTGTCCTGCCTCAATGCCTGGATAGAAAACAAAAAGAATAATGAACGATATTACCTCTCCGGTTATTATTATTTTTCACAAGAACCATCCGCATGGACAGAAGATAGCAGCCACCCTGTTCTCTCCCTTCAGAGTGTGCCGGATCCACGCTATTCTCCACTTCCTGTTACCATGCCACCGGCTCGAACGACCACTCCGGATCCCTCCGTCGTTTCGCCGGAACCGTCAATTTCCTTATCCCCCAGTCCGGAAACCTCCAGCGAAACCGAACAGCCTGCAGAAACGTCATCTGCTGCCGAAACGAAACCCGTATTACTTAAGACAACTGCCGACCGGCGAGGTGGAATCCGTATTGTCTGGAGCTGCGCCACGCTTTATGACGGTTATCAGATATATCGTGCCACAAGCCGGAATGCTGCTTTCCGTTCTATTGTGTCCCTGAACACCTCCCAGAGGTCCAAATATTTCACCCAGACCACAACAGCAAAGAACATCCGAAGCACCTACATTGATGTAACAGCAAAGCCGGAACAAACGTATTATTATAAGATCGTTCCATATAACCGTCACAACTCTTCTAACATATATGGAACTGCCAGTGATATCGGAAATGCCACAGCTCGCCTGATGGCCCCTGTACTGACCGTCCGGCGGAAGAAAAATGCTGACGGACAGCGTTATCTGCGGATCAAACTCCGCCGGTATCAGGGACGTTATGCCGATATCTACATTCGCAAAAACCATAAAAAATATACTCTGCTGCAATTGCGAAACGACAATATCAAACAGCAGAAAGCAACCTTTGACCTGCACTATACCTTCCGAAAAGCAACGATTGCCGTCAAGGTGCAGACCTTCCATAAGAAAAAACGTACAAATGGAAGTTTTTATTCAAAAGAAATCGTATTGCAGATCAGAGAGTAACTATTTATACTTTATTATAATATACAATCAAGAGGTGTCCTTTTATGAGCAGCAAACAGAATCTATTCCGGCCGGGAGACATTATCCGGGAACGATACGAAATATTAGAAGAATTGGGAAGCGGTGGCTTTGCCACCACATATAAAGCTCAGGACCTTTCTCTTGGAATTCCTGTTGCTCTGAAGGTGTATCACCGCAGCTCCTTTACCGGCCAGGAGGATGCACTGAAGGAAGCAAAGATCGCCGCAGGTCTTTATGACCTGGAGGGTATCGCATCCGCCAGAGATTTTTTCGGCGAAAACGATATTCCATGCATTGTGATGGAATATGTGAAAGGAGTCAGTATTAAGGATTATGTTCGTGAACATGGCCGTATTGCCGGAAACAAAATGCTTCTTCTGGTCAAGCCTCTGTTAAAAAGCCTGATCAAAATTCACGAAAAAGGGATCCTCCATCGGGATATCAGCGCTGACAATATTTTGTTGACAGAAGACGGGAAACTCAAGCTCATTGATTTTGGTGCAGCCCGCTTTACCCAAAAGGCAAAGGACGCCGAATATACTTTAATCTTCAAACGTGGTTTTGCTCCCATTGAACAGTGCAGCAATGTAGGAGAGCAGGGACCCTGGACCGATGTTTACGGAATCTGTGCCACGATGTATTACATGGTGACCGGGATCATTCCCGCTGATTCTGTCAATCGCTATGTAGACGATCAAATGCTTCCCCTGCAGCGGATCGATGGCATCAAATTAAATCAGCATGAAATCGCCTGCATTTCCAAGGGACTGGCTGTCCGTATCGAAGACCGATATGACTCCATTGCTCTCCTATATGCAGATCTCTACGGAGCAGGCGCAAACGATACCTTAAATCCTCTTTCAGATCATACCACCTTAAAGCCTGCAGTATTCCGTCCCACAGAAACAAATTTTACAGAAAAGCTTCTGTCAGATCTTGCCCGGTCCGTAAAGAAGAAACAGTTTCATTCCTTACATCGAAGGAAACTTATGATCCTTGCACTGTTTTTGCTACTGGCTCTGACCGGCACCGGAATATATTTCTATGGCTCCACGCATCCAAAGAATGCCTCTTCCCTGAATACCATACCGCCTGCCCGGACAGTTTCTCCCGCCACAGCACCCTCAGCGACAGCTCCCTTTACCACCGTCCCAGCTGCCACTCAGACTCCTCCGCCGTCAAAAGGCAACGCAACAGCAAAGCCTCGTAAAAACACGAAAAAAACGGCAACAGACCGTCCTGCCACCAAAAGTAATCCAGGCAAAAACAACAAAGCCATACAAAATAGTGGCAGCTCCACAAAAAACAACAGTACTATGCAAAATAATGGCAGCTCCACAAAAAAAACAACGGCTGCACCAAATAGCAACCGCTCCACAAATAGCAGGACGCCCTCGCCAAAAAACAACCGCTCCACAAATAGCAAAACCCCCACACCAAAGCGAAACCAACGATTTGACGGAGATCTGGATGGTCTGTAATAAAACAGAAAGCATCCAAACAAAAAGGAAAGGACAAAGAGCATATCTTTGAAATACAAAAGCCCATGAACACAAGCCTTGATATGATCAGACAAATGCAAAAGACAGCCTATCAGAGGCCCGATATTTATCTTATCCGGAAATGGTATCATTACGGCCAGACACCCTCCATTTCTCCGTCTCAATCCAATCCGGAAGCCCCGGATCCAATACTGTCTGATACAAAGGACGAAATACGCCACACTGCTTATTTAAACTTTTACAAACAGATCAAATCATTTAAAGTTGCTTCCCGCCAGACGATCCAACGCTGGTTTGGAATCGGTGGATTTGCCGTTCCTTCCCGCCGGCAGCTTCTTTCCTGTGCTCTTTTTCTCCACTTCTCTCTTGAAGAAACGCAGGATTACCTGCTTCATTATCTTTCCCAATGGGATCTGCAGGTAAACGATTACGAAGAAATGATCTGTATGTATTGTCTGGAAAATCAGCTTGGTTATGACAGCTTTGAATTTATGGTTCATTTTTTTGAAACACATACCGATCAGGAACTGCGCCCCCTGCAAACGGCACAGACAGACCTGCTCAAAAAAACCTATAAAAAGAAAAAATCTTTGCCGCAGCAGGAATTTCTTCTATGGATGTGTCAAAGTGCAGAGCTATTTAAGGGCTATAGTATGACTGTCTACAGCTATTATATTCACCTGCTCAATGAAGCATTTCAATATTATCAAAAAGAATGTCTGGGCGAATTGCAGATGCTTTTGACGCGTACCGATTATGAAGACTGGAAAACCTCAAATGCAAACAGCCTCTCCCATATGAATACGGAAAAGGAACGGATCCGCCGTTATCTCAAAAACATGCAGCGACGCAAATCTCCTTCTGCGTCCCCGGAAGACCTGAAGGAGATTCAAAATCTTTATGTGATCGCCTATGCTCCAAAAGCGCGTATTTCCGATCTGTTAAACCAGATTTATCACAATAATAAAAAAGACTCCGCCACTTGGAATCACGAAATGTTTGCGCAGTTATCCGATTTTCTCGGTGAGGAAATGCAATGGGAGAATTCCAAATATATTTCCGAGCTTTTATCCATGTCCGTCCAAAAAGAACGTCAGATGCTCTATCAACGCGCAAGGGCTGCGTTGGAACTGTCTGACCCTGAAAAGCCATGTCCCGGCTGGATCTGCCGTCTCCTGAACGGAAACTATCCGGATCAAAAATCTCTCTCCGTAAAGGATGCCCGCAAAACTATCACAAAGGAATTAAAAAAACAGAAGGCCCGAGTCCGAAACATCCAGCGTTCCGATCTCCTTCTTCTGATTCAATACATATATTCTGTAAAATATGATTCCGAAACACAGCAGAATCTGACCGGATACCGCAAAGAGGATGCCATAGACGGCTTTGTCACTCTTTCCAATACCATTCTGGCCACTTGCGGTATGCGCGGGATCAATCCTTCCTACCGGCTAGACCAGCTTCTGCTCTCCTGTATTACTGATGAAGAAATCATTTTATTAGGTAATCTGCTGGATACCAGTTTTGATGAGGAGGAAGTCCCGTCCAATCACAGTTGTTGATCATATATCTGTGCCCGGCTATTTCTTTAATGCCTTATTTACTTTCGTTTTGATCCGCTGCAGGGCGTTATCAATGGACTTGGGCTCCTTCTCCATCTGCCTTGCGATCTCCTGATAAGTCATCCCATCCATATAAAGATCAAAAACCTTTTTTTCCAATGGACTTAGTGCTGTTTCTATCTGTTCGCGGAGATTGCGGACGTTTTCCCGATCGATCAATATTTCCTCCGGGCTGAGCTCTGCCGCCTCCAGAGAATGATCCACCATAAAACTTCCAACCTCTGCTCCGTCCTGCTCTGAATATGCCGGTGAATAAATAGATACATATGTATTCAACGGAATGTTTTTCTTGCGGTTTGAGGATTTTACAGCCGAATAAAGCTGTCTGCTGATACAGAGCTCCGCAAATGTCGAAAAGACTGCCTCTTTAGAGCTGTCATAGTCCTGAATCGCCTTAAATAGACCAATCATCCCCTCCTGCATCAGATCATCCTGATCTCCACCGATCATAAACAAAGATCTCGCACGTTTGCGGACGATTCCCTTATACCGGCGCATTAATGCGTCAATCGCCGCATGATCCTGACTCTGCGCCCGGCAGATCAGTTCCTCTTCCGGCATTGTCTCAAAGTTTTCCGTCATTCTTTTCCATCCTCCAAACCAATATTACGGTTTTCTCCCCCTTTAACAGATTATATTTTATGATCTATTCCAAAATATATCTGTCTTAAGATTATTTTCCTGCCTTATTTAATCTCTGACGTACAATTTCATACGAAAGCACACCCATTGCTACAGAAGCATTGAGCGAATCAATATCTCCAAACATCGGTATACTGGCTACAAAATCACAATTTTCTTTCACAAGACGGCTCACACCATCTCCCTCATTTCCAATCACGACACCCATAGGACCTGTCAGGTCGAGAGAATACATGGATTCGCCACCCATATCACCACAGACAAACCACATTCCTTTTTCCTTCAGCTCCTCCATAGTTCTGACCAGATTGGTAACCTTTGCTACCGGCGTATAATTGATTGCTCCGGCAGATGCCTTGGCCACAGTGGCGGTCAAACCAACCGCACGCCGTTTTGGAATAATGACACCGTGTGCACCAACCTGATTGGCTGTTCGAATGATAGAACCCAGATTATGCGGATCCTCAATATTGTCCAAAAGGATCAGAAACGGTGCCTCTCCCTTTTTCTCTGCAGCTTCAAGCATCTCGTCAACCGTTCCGTACTCATATGCGGCAGCATAAGCAATAACTCCCTGGTGCTTTCCTGTCTCCGACATCTGATCCAGTCGTTCCTTTTTTACAAAATTCACAATCGTATCTACCTTCTTGGCCTCCCGAAGAATTGTCCGGATCGGACCATCCTGGCATCCATCCAGCAGAAATACCTTATCAATGGTCTTTCCTGCCCGGAATGCCTCCAGCACTGCATTTCTTCCCTCTATCGTAAGCTCCTCGTATCTCATATCTATTCTTCCTTTCTCTCTAATGAATCATCTTAAATAATTGATTATTGATCAAACTGTTCCGTACGTTCCAGTCCCAGTGCGATCAGTTCAATTACCCGCGGCATCTGCTCCTTCAGGTATAAATATCCGATCAGCGCCTCAAATCCTGTGGCTATCCGGTAATCAATGATGGATGCATTTTTTGCTGATGTTCCTGACTTTGCATTCCTGCCATGATGAAAAACTCTGTTTTCCTCTTCCGTAAGATCCGGCTCTATAGATTCCACAAGCCGTGCCTGCGATTCCGCCTTAACGATACTGCTGGTCATTTTATGAAATGTCTTTACACTGTAATTTCCCTTGCGGAGCACCAGCGTCCGTATGATCAGATCATAGACAGCATCACCGATATACGCCAGCCCCAGCGCAGAATACTGCTCCGGTTTTAATTTACTTTCTCCAAATTGACGATATATTTCCTCTTGAAACCCGATCTCTTTTATTGATTCTTTTGTTATGCTTTCCTTGTCATTCATACGTTTTCCTTTTCCACTTTTTAAACTGTAATTATGTTTTATTTTGGGTATTTATATATAGAAAAAAATCCTCGAAACATCAGCGTTTCAAGGATTTGAGAGGCGCAGGCCGGATTTGAACCGGCGCATACTGGTGTTGCAGACCATTGCCTTACCACTTGGCTACTGCGCCATATAGTGACTCCAACGGGATTTGAACCCGTGTTACCGCCGTGAAAGGGCGATGTCTTAACCGCTTGACCATGGAGCCTAAGAAAAAGAAAACTCCCCGAGTAGGGCTCGAACCTACAACAACTCGGTTAACAGCCGAGTGCT
>ERZ772870.1652-NODE-1652-length-14583-cov-10.731691_pt1 | contig 14583 bp, 11 predicted proteins | sample MGYA00511376_ERZ772870 | MGnify/ENA primary metagenome ERZ772870 (study PRJEB29015, sample SAMEA2737719) | human gut metagenome | biome: human gut; feature: human-associated habitat; material: faeces | place: China | collected 2012 ... | reverse complement strand
TAGGCCGCAACAACGCCCAGAACGACAAGCTCACCCTGCACACCGCCCGGGGCAAGGACCTGTGGTTCCATGTACAGAAAGCCCCCGGTAGCCACGTTGTGGTCATGAGCCGGGGCGAGGACATCCCGGACACCACCAAGCAGGAAGCGGCGGAGCTGGCGGTCATCCATTCCAGCGCCTACAAGGCGGGCACCGGCGCCAAGGTGGCAGTGGACACCACCGAGGTGAAGAACATCTGGAAAGCAAACGGAGCCAAGCCCGGCATGGTGCTGTACGAGGTGTACACCACCGTCTACATCACCCCGCGGGAAGGGCTGGAGGAGCAGCTGAAGAAGAAATGATCTGAACTGCGCGCCGCGTTTGCTCTGCGCATGGTTCAAGGAAGAATTATTTTAAATTTGCCAATCGGGAAAATCTGCGGATTTTCCCGATTGGCTTTTTCACGGGTAGGGTCGTGGAGGAAAACGGCATTTGCAGCGCCTGCTTCCTGCGGAAGCGGCGGCGCTGCGGGGAAAGCTTCTGCTTGTCGCAAGCGTGCAGGGACGCTCCGCTGGGCCAGAGGCAGGGAGGGGTGTTCCGACTCCCCCCTCCCTACCTCTGGACTCCACCCACCCCGCAACGGGCCAAGGGCTACACGCCCTTGACAATCCTAAAGAAGAAGTCGAAGCACAAAAAAGCTAGCGCTGCGCCAGTCGGCGCTATCGCTTTAACGCTTTTTTCGCTTCTCCATTTATAGCCCCTCAGTCGCTGCGCGACAGCTCCCCCGAGGGGGAGCAAGCGCTCGCCCGTAGCGTCGCGCTTTTGCAGAAAGCGGCGCTGCAAATGCTGCTTCCCGCCACGACCCCTCCCGTGAAAAGGCAATTCTGGAAAATCCGCAGATTTTCCAGAATTGCAAATTAAAAATCATTCTTCCGCTGTTTATGCGCAAAGCGAACGCGGCGCGCATTCCAAATCATCACGCCCCATCAAAGCTGTCCCCATCAGCGGGCAGGGCAGCGGCTTGCGCGTCTGCGCTGCCGGTGTCTGCTGCCCGGGGGACTCCTTTGTACACCAGCGTCTGCTCCAGCACCTCGGCACAGACCGGTGCCGAAAGACTGCCGCCGGCGGTGGTCCAGCTGTGTGGCTCATCCAGACAGACCAGACACAAAAACTGCGGGTCATCGATGGGCGCTACCGCCACAAAGCTGGCAATGCGCGCCTTCTCGTCGGCGCTGTCCAGCTTTTGGCTGGTGCCGCTTTTGCCGCCCACCCGGTAGCCCGTGATCTGCGCGTTGCGCCCGCCGCCGTACAGCACCACTGCCTCCATCATCTCCCGCATGGTGGCAGAGGTGGCGGGCTGGATGACCTGCCGCCTGCAGACCGGCTGGTTGTGCCGCAAAATACTGCCGTCCGGCGCAAGGATGTCCGATACCAGATACGGCTGCATCAGCTTGCCGCCGTTCACCACCGCGCAGACGGCAGCAGCCATTTCCAGATAGGAAATCTTACTGCTCTGTCCGAAGGCGCAGGAGGCAAGCTCTACCGGCCCCATGCGGTCGGCGGTGTAGTACAGGCTCTTTTTCGGCTCGGCGGGCAGGTCGATGCCGGTGGGCTCCCGCAGGCCGAAGGCGGCGAAATAATCGCAGAAAGCCTGCTTGCCCAGCCGCGCCCCGATCTGGATAAAGCTCTGGTTGCAGGAGTTTTCCAGTGCCTGGGTCACGGTCTGACTGCCGTGACGCTTGTGGTTGGCGCAGTGGAACCGCGTGCCCGCCACCGAGATAGAGTCTCCGCAGTAAAAGGTGGAGTGCCGCGTGATGGCTCCGGCATCCAGCGCCGCCGCGCAGGTGATGAGCTTGAACACGCTGCCCGGCTCGTATAAGTCGCTCACTGCCTTGTTGCGCCACTGGGTCTGCTGCGCCAGCTGCAAGGCGGCAGCGCGCTCTTTACCGGAAAGGGCATCTACGGCGGCGCGCGCGGCCTTGTCGGCGATGACCCGGGGCTGGTTGGGGTCGTAGGCCGGGGTAGTGGCCATGGCCAGCACTGCCCCGGTGTTCACCTCCAGCACGATACCCACGCTGCGGGCGGCTACATGGTGCTCTTGCACCGCATAATTCAACGCATTTTCAAGATAATGTTGAATATTTGCATCGATGGTCAGCCGCAGCCCGCAGCCCTCCACCGGAACAAGTTCGGTCTCGTAGCTTTGCGCCAGCGTGTAGCCCCAAGCGTTCACGGCGGTCAGCACCACTCCGTTCTGCCCGGTAAGGGTGTCGTTGTATTTCAGTTCCAGCCCGCTGACCCCGGCGTTGTCTACGTTGGTGAACCCCAGCACCGAGGCCAAAAACTCCCCCTGCGGGTACCAGCGCTTGGAGTCCTGATTGATGCGCACGCCGGTAATGCCGTTCTCTGCGCAGAAATCCCGCACGGCATCGGCAGTTTCCCGCTCCACCCGGTAGCGCAAAAGGCAGTCGTTGGAGCGCCGGTCGTTGAACTTTTCCAGCAGCTTGGCCTCGTCCAGCTCCAGAATCTCCGCAAGCCCCTTGGCGGCAAGGGCAAGCTTTTCCTCCGGCATCTCCCGGGGGCTGGCGCGCAGGGTCCAGCAGCTGCTGTTGGCGGCAAGCAGCGCGCCGTCGGCACTGTATATCTTGCCCCGGTCGGCGGGCACAACGGTGTCTCGCAGCTGCTGCCCCAGCGCCCGCTGGGTGTACCAGCCGCCGGTGCATAATTGCAGCCAGAACAGCCGCCCGATGAGCCCTGCAAAGCAGACGGCGCACAGGCCCACTGCAGTGAGCCGTGCCCGCAGACGGAACGCCCGCTCCGGCAAAGTGCGCAGGGCGTCTGTGGGTTTTGAGCCGCACATGGCAGCACCCCCTTTGCGGGCAGTTTATGCGCCCGGGGGCGGTGCGTATGACTAACCGCCCCCGCATCCGCGTACAATAACAGAAACGGAGGTGACAGGGATTGCACAGAACTGCTGCCCGCAAAGGGCTGCTGCGGCCGCTGCCGCCCATGGACCTGCCTTTTCTGGTGCTGGTGCTCACGCTGGTAGCTTTTGGGCTGGTGATGCTGTGCAGCGCCAGCAGCGCGGTGGCACTGTACCGGCGGCAGGACGCCTTTGCCTATGTGCGGCCGCAGCTGCTGTACGCCGCCATGGGACTGGTGGCCATGTGGACGGCCAGCCGGGTGGACTACCACATCTATCACAAGCTGGCGTGGCCGCTGCTGGCACTCTCGCTGGTGCTGCTGACGGCGGTGCTGTTCATGCCGGAATATAACGGCTGCAAGCGCTGGCTTGTGCTGCCGGGGCTTGGCACATTACAGCCCAGCGAGATCGCCAAATTTGCGGTGGTACTGGTATTTGCTCACATCATCGCTTTGAACCACGACCGCATGGGCAGCTTTGCAGTAGGGGTAGTGCCCTTTGCGCTAGTGCTGGGGGTGGTGGCGGTGCTTATGCTGCTGGAACCCCACCTTTCCGGCACGGTGCTGATTTTGAGCATTGGCGCGGTGCTCATGTTCGTGGGTGGTACCGGGCTGCGGTGGTTCATGCTGGCAGGAGCAGGCGGCGCTGCCGCCATCGGCACGGCTATCGTGCTGATGCCGGAGCTGGTGCCCTACGCCGCCGACCGTCTCAACTCGTGGCTCGACCCCTTTGCCGACCCGCTGGGCGACGGCCACCAGACCATCCAGAGCCTGTATGCCATCGGTTCCGGCGGGGCGGCGGGGTTGGGGCTGGGCAACAGCCGCCAGAAGCATCTGTTCGTGCCTGAGCCGCAGAACGACTTCATCTTTTCCATCCTCTGCGAGGAACTGGGCTTTCTGGGCGCGTGTGCGGTCATTCTGCTGTTCAGCGCGCTGCTGTGGCGGGGCATCACACTGGCGGCCTATGCACCGGACCGTTTCGGGGCACTGCTGGTGGTGGGCTTTGTGGTGCAGGTGGAGCTGCAGGCAGTGTTGAACATCGCGGTGGTCACCAACACCATCCCCAACACCGGCATCAGCCTGCCCTTTTTCTCCTCCGGCGGCACCAGCCTGATGATGCTTTTGGGCGAGATGGGCATCGTGCTTTCCGTCTCCCGGGGCGAAAGCTGATAAAAGGCTGCATTTCCTGCCGCAGCAGGGCAGGAGCGGCGCGGAAATGCGAAAAAAAGCGGACAAATGACCGGACAAATCCTGCAGACGGCGGGAGAGTTGTTTCCGGCGCATTTTGTTGACCAAAGACCCTCGTTTTGCATACCATGGGGTATCTTTTGCAGAACGGGGGTCTTGGCATGGCTGGGGATTGGATCATTACGGGCGGGCGGCCTTTGCAGGGCAGGGTGGAAGTGCCTGCGGCCAAAAACAGTGTGCTGCCGTTGCTGGCAGCATCGCTGCTGTGCAGCGGGCCGGTGCGGCTGCAAAATGTGCCGCGCCTGACGGACGTAGAGGACTGTCTTGCCCTGCTGCGGGGCGTGGGCTGCACGGCAGGCTGGCAGGGCGCAGAACTGGTGGTGCAGGGACAGCCTATGCGCACCGACCTTGCACCGGAGGCCGCAGGCCGGATGCGGGCGTCCATCCTGTTCTGTGCGCCGCTGCTGGCGCGGCTGGGGCGGGTAAGCACCGTGCTGCCCGGGGGGTGCCGCATCGGGGCAAGACCCATCGACCTGCATTTGCAGGGGCTGGCGCAGATGGGCGTGCGGCAGCTGCCCGCTGCACCCGGACAGCTTACGCTGTACGCCCCGGCGGGGCTGCGGGGCGCAGAAATTTGTCTTAGTTTCCCCAGCGTGGGCGCTACCGAGACGCTGCTGCTGGCCGCCGCCACGGCGCAGGGACAGACCGTGCTGCATGGCGCTGCAAAAGAGCCGGAGATCACGGATCTTGCCGCCTTTCTCAACGCCTGCGGCGGCTGCGTGGAGGGGGCGGGCACCGACACCATCCGGGTGCAGGGAAGGCGCTGCCTTGCGGGCTGCACCTTCATGCCGGTGGCAGACCGCATCATCGCCTCTACGCTGGCTTGCGCGGCAGCAGCGGCGGGCGGCAGGGTAGAACTGGCGGGCTGCGCACCCGGGCTGTATGCCCCGCTGCTGGAAATTCTGGAACAAATGGGCTGCACCGTAGAGCGGGCACGCGATGCTGCCGCCATTTCGCGGTTCGGGGCACTGCGCGGCGCGGGAAACGTGCACACAGCACCCTACCCGGGCCTTGCCACGGACGCCGCCCCGCTGCTGGCGGCGGTGATGCTCTACGCACAGGGGGAAAGCTGCCTGCAGGACAGGGTGTTTGAAAATCGTTTTGCCTGTGCCGAGGGCTTTGCGGCGCTGGGTGCGAACGTCCGGGTGGCAGAGCGCACGTTGTATGTGCAGCCGGGCGGGACGCTGCGCGGGGCAAAGCTGACTGCACCGGACCTGCGGGGCGGGGCGGCGCTGGCGCTTGCGGCGCTGGCTGCCCGGGGCAGCAGCCGCCTTGGCGGGGTGGAGTTTGTCCGGCGCGGATATGCAGACCTTGACCGGCTTTTGGCGGGGCTGGGCGCACAGATTTGGCAGGAAATACCCGCCCGGAGTGGGGTTGTGAAAAAAACACCCACGAAAAAGCAATTTTGTCTTGCAATCGGAGCAAAAAAATGATACGATACAGTTATATAAATATCGTATGATAATTTCTGTGCGGCATTTGCGCAGTTCCACATAAAAATCCGATGGAGGACAAAGTTATGGCATTGATGCTCGATGAAGAACTGGACGAAAACGTTACGACGATCAAGGTGATCGGTGTGGGCGGCGGCGGCGGCAACGCTGTGAACCGCATGGTGAGCGATGGCCTGCAGGGCGTGGAGTTCATCGCAATGAATACTGACCAGCAGGCACTGGCTAAGAACCATGCCTCGGTCAAGGTGCAGCTGGGTTCCAAGCTGACCAAGGGTCGCGGTGCGGGTGCAGACCCGGAGATCGGCCAGCGCGCCGCTGAAGAAAGCAAGGACGAGATCGCCAATGCCCTCAAGGGCTCCCAGATGGTCTTTATCACTGCCGGTATGGGCGGCGGCACCGGCACCGGTGCGGCACCCGTTGTGGCCGAGGTGGCACACGATTTGGGCATCCTGACCGTCGGCATCGTTACCAAGCCCTTCTCCTTTGAGGGCAAGCGCAAGATGGGTCTGGCCGAGCAGGGCATTGCCAACCTGCTGATGCACGTTGACAGCCTGATCGTCATCCCCAACGAGCGCCTGAAGATGATCAGTCAGGAAAAGATCACCCTGATGAACGCCTTCCAGGCCGCCGATAACGTGCTGCGTCAGGGCGTTGAGTCCATCTCTGCCCTGATCAACGTGCCTGCCTTCATCAACCTGGACTTCGCCGACGTGCGCTCCATCATGAAGGATGCCGGCTACGCCCACATGGGCGTGGGCAGCGCCAAGGGTGCAGGCAAGGCCGAGAACGCCGCCAAGGCTGCTATCTCCAGCCCGCTGCTGGAGACCAGCATTGCCGGTGCGCACGGCGTTATCATCAACATCACTTCCAGCCCGGACATCGGTCTGGAGGATGTGGAGACCGCCGCAGGCCTCATCACCCAGAGCGCACATCCCGATGCAAACATCATCTGGGGTACTGCCTTTGATGAGAACCTGTCCGACGAGATGCGCGTGACCGTTGTGGCCACCGGCTTTGACAACAAGAGCGCCAGCGACCTGCGCAACAGCATCAACAACGCCATGGGCGGTGCACAGTCTGTGCCGTCTGCGGTGTTCAGCAGCGATACCGGCGCAAGCGCAGCCCCGGCATCCAATGCCGCCCCGGCTGCTGCTCCGGCTGAAAAGAAGACCGTGGAAGAGGAAAGCAGCGACAACCGTTACTACGACGAGCTGCTGGCCATCCTGAACAAGCGGAAGTAATTACAGGCTACAATGGGGCTGGCAGCTGCGCCCATGCGGTCAGCGAAAGCCCCGTGCAAGGTGTGCATGGGAGGGCATCATGGTGCAGACAGAGCGGGAGACCGGTGCCCTGCGCGGACAATTTGCCCGGCAGGCCGCTGTACAGGCATCTGCCGCAGCACAGGCGGAAAGCGCCCGGGCACAGGCAGAGCAGCTGAGCCGCAAGCTGGCTGCGGCACGCGCCGAGGTGCGCCGGTATCAGACCCGGATGTTCGCCTTTGAGCGCACCCTGCTTGCCCTCAAGCACGATAATGCGGAGCTGGAAGCCGCCTGTGAGCAGGCGTGGGAGCAGCTGGAACAGGCCAATGCCCGGGCAGAAAAGGCCGAAGCCGCCTGCCGCAGAGCCGAGGCTGCTCTTGCCGCCATGCAGCAGACCGCCCCGGAAACACCTGCGCAGCCGGACACCGCCCCCGAGGCTGTGCCGCAGTGCGAGGCTGCACCGGAACAGCCTGCACCGGAAACGGAAGAAAGCCTCTGCGCCCCGGAACAGGCACTGCCTCCGGAGCCGGTACAGCCTGCATGGCAGCCGGAGACCCGGCTGGAACAGATGGCTGCGGAGCTGATGGGATGGTTTGATGCCATGATGCCCCAAGAATGAATCTTAAAAGGACTGCTGCGTGTTTTGCGCAGCGGTCCTTTTTTCTTTCTGCGTGGGACGATTTGAAATGCGCTCCGCTTTGCTCTGCGCATCATCAGCGGAAATAAGGTTTATATTTCGCGGTTGCCGCGCTCTGCGGAGCGCGGCAACCGCATTTTCACAGGAAGGGCTGTAACGACAAACGGCTTGCTTTCGAACAACGGTTGCAAAGGGTACTGTAAAAATTGGATTGCATTTATACAACCGGGAATGAAAACGTTTGCGGAAAATACCGGAAAATGGCAGAAAATGCTGCACGCAGCCTTGCATTTTGCTGTAAAATCCAGTAAAGTATAAATGAATGCTATAAAGCGGATGCCAGGGAAAACCTATTACATCCAGTCAGTGCGGACGGTGTGCCCGGAACAAAGCCGGGGCAGAAGGATGCGCCGCAAAAGGAGAAACATGGCCATGAACGAGAAACCGAAGATTCTGATCGCGGATGATTCCGAGATCAACCGTGCCCTGCTCAAGGAGATACTGGGCGATGGCTATGACTATCTGGAGGCGGAGGATGGCGCAGCGGCAGTGGAACTGATGCGGCAGCGCACGGATATCTCCCTGCTGCTGCTGGACCTGATGATGCCGGGCATGGATGGCTTTGACGTGCTGCGGGTGATGAAGTATCACGCATGGCTGGACGAGATCCCGGTCATCGTCATTTCGGCGGCAGAGGATACCGCCAACATTGAGCGTGCCTATGATCTGGGTGTGGCAGACTATATCCGCCGCCCCTTCGAGCGGATTATGATCCTGCGCCGGGTGAAGAATATCCTCATGCTGTACGCCAAGCAAAAGCGGCTCACCCGCCTTGTTACCGATCAGGTGTACGAAAAAGAGCACAACAGCGTGCTGATGATCAGCATCCTGAGCCATGTGGTGGAGTTCCGCAACAGCGAAAGCGGGCTGCATGTCCTGCACATCCGCACCCTGACCGACCTGCTTTTGCATCAGCTGGTGCAAAAGACCGACCGTTATCAGCTGGACGAAAGCGATATCGCCCTCATCAGCACCGCTTCGGCGCTGCATGATATCGGCAAGATCGTCATCCCGGAGGAGATCCTGAACAAGCCCGGACGCCTGACTGCCGAGGAGTTTGCCATTATCAAGAACCATACCGTGGCGGGCGCACAGATGCTGCAGGATTTGGGACAGGCGATTGCGCGGGACGAGCCGCTTTTGCAGGTGGCGCACGCCATCTGTCGCTGGCACCACGAGCGCTGGGACGGCAATGGCTACCCCGACCGGCTGAAAGGGGATGAGATTCCCATTGCGGCGCAGGTGGTGGCACTGGCAGACGTATACGACGCTTTAACCAGCGAGCGCTGCTATAAGCACGCCTACGACCACGACACCGCGCTGCGCATGATCCTGAACGGCGAGTGCGGCGCGTTCAACCCGCTGCTGCTGGACTGCCTGCGAGAGTCCTCGGAGCAGCTGCGCACCGAGCTGACCCGCTCGGAGTGGGACAGGGGCTTCCGGCAGGAGACCCACCGCCTTTCCGAGGAGATTTTGCACCGGGAGGCGCTGCCCCGGGAGAACCACTCCCAGCTGCTGCTGGAGCAGGAAAAGGAGCGCACGGATTTCTACGCCGCCCAGTGCGGTGGCATCCGGTTCGACTACGACCTGCTGGCAGGCAGCGTGACCGTGTATGACTACCATGCCGAGCCTTTGCAGCAAAAAACGGTGACCGATTTTGCGCAGGGCAAGGGACTTGGCTTTTTGAACGAGCAGGATCGGCGCAAGCTTTCCAAGGCCATCAGCTGCGCCACGCCGGAAGCGCCGGACGTGGTGCTGCCGGTCATGGTGCAGCGAGATGGGAAGCCGCACCTGCACCGGATGGCGCTGCATACCATCTGGAGCGGTGCCGGGGTGCGCCGCTGCGTGAACGTGCTGGGGCACCTCACCGATGAACAGTACCGCGTGGAGCATCAGGCAGAGCTGCTGACCACGACCGACCCGGAGGAGGACCCTGCCCATTTCCTGCGGCGGCTGCAGGGCATCTTTGATGTGGTGCGTCTGGTAGACCCGGAGCACCGCAAGGTGCTTGCGCTGGACAGTGACGGCATCCTGACCGAAAAGCCCGGCAACTGCCACATGGTATGGAACAAGGATACCCGGTGCGAAAACTGCATCTCCGCCAAAGCCTACGCCCGCAAGACCATCCTGAATAAGATCGAGTTCAAGGACGAGGAAGCCTATTTTGTCATTTCCAAGTATATCGAGGTAGGCGGCAGGGGTTGTATGCTGGAAATGGTCACCCGGCTGACGGATGGCCGCTGGCTGGATATGGGCGGCCACCGGCTGCTGCTGGACCGCTGCAACGGCATGGAGCGCAGCGCCTTCGTAGACCCCCTGACCGGAGCCTACACCCGCCGCTATTTTGATAAGTTCCTTGCCGGGGGCGAGATGCACGGCGGTGTGGCGATGATCGATGTGAACCAGTTCAAGTCGGTCAACGACAGCTTTGGACATCTGGTAGGGGACGAGGCGCTGCAAACTGTGGCCGCAGCCATGCAGAGCTGCCTGCGCCAGACTGATATCCTGATCCGCTATGGCGGCGATGAGTTTTTGCTGCTGATGCCCCAGAACTGCCCTGACGGCGTAGAAAGCGTCATCCGGCGGGTGCAGAACGCTGTGCAGGCGGCACGGGTGCCCAGCCACCCGGAGCTCCGGCTTTCGGTAAGCATTGGCGGCGTGTGCAATGTGCAGCCCTTGACCGAGGCCATCCGGCAGGCCGATGCCCGGATGTACTGCAATAAAGAAAACGGTGAGCCGGTGTTATAACTGCAGCTGACAACAAAAAAGAGACAGGCGACCCTTTCCGGGAAGCCTGTCTCCTCTTTTTTTCAAAGAAATCTTTTATTTCCGCTGCCGGGCAGCGATCTGCGCGGCAGTGGGCGGGATATCGCCCTGTGCCGCTTTTTCCAGCTGGCTCAGGCGGCGGTCCAGATCGGTGAGCCGCTGCGAGACGATGTCCGGCAGATCCTGCTGATCCAGATCGTCGGCGGGGTTCACCGCCTTGTTGTTGATGCGCACTACCTCGGCGGGTACGCCCACGGCGGTGCAGTTGGCGGGCAGGTTGCGCAGCACCACGCTGCCTGCGCCGATGCGGGCGTTATCTCCGATGAACACCGGGCCCAGCACCTTGGTGCCTGCGCCGATGAGCACGTTGTTGCCCAAGGTGGGGTGGCGTTTGCCGGTATCTTTGCCGGTACCGCCCAGCGTTACTCCGTGGTAGATGGTGCAGTTATCGCCGATTTCGCAGGTCTCGCCGAACACGATGCCCATGCCGTGGTCGATGAACAGACACTTGCCGATGGTGGCACCCGGGTGGATCTCGATGCCGGTGCGGTGGCGGCCATGCTGGCTGACCCATCGTGCCAGAAAAAAGTGCTTGTGCTGGTACAGCCAGTGCGCGATGCGGTGATACACCAGAATGTGGAATCCCGGGTACAGCAGCATTACCTCCAGCACGCTGCGTGCGGCGGGGTCCTTGCGCTGGATGTTCCGCGCGTCCTCAAGTAAACCCATGCGGAAAACCTCTCTTTCCCATAAACACCCGCCCACGCGGCGGGGCTCTCCCTTTTACCGTATTATAATAGCACAGCAAGAGACGAAAGTACAGTGCTGTACTAGGGATTGTGGAACAAAATGGCATTTATTTTGCCGCGTGGCCCGGGTTTTGGGTAGAGTGTCCAAAATTCGGCGAGAGATGCCAGAAACCTTTTAGCACCTGATTTTGCGCACAGCCATTGACACATTTTGCGGTTCTATGATAAAATAATACGAATGAAAACGCAACCATCAAGAAAAGGAGAAACACCATGCTGTGCAGCGCCCAGAACCCGAAACTGAACAAGCAGTTCGCGTCCGGTTTTGCCGTGGCTTCGTTGTTTCCTTTTTTTGCGCAATGAGCTTTTCCCTTTGCGGGGAAAAGTTTTTTTTTGCCCGTTTTCGGGCGCCTGACACACAAAAATATCATTACAGGAGGGAACCGCGATGCTGCTGACAAACGCTGTGAACACCGAGGGACGGCCGCTGGAGATCTATGTAAAGGATGGCAAAATCGCTGCCGTAGGGCAGGATCTTTCCGCCCTTGCCGCCGAGAACGAGACGGTGGTGGATGCCGGTGGGCTGACGGTGCTGCCCGCATTTGTGGATCTGCACTGCCACTGGCGCACCCCGGGCTTTGAGTACAAGGAGGACATCGAGACCGGCAGCCGCGCCGCTGCCGCCGGCGGCTACACCTTTGTAAACCTGATGCCCAACACCAAGCCCGTCTGCTCCTCTGCCGCACAGGCCATGATGGTGGAGCAGAAGGCTGCCGAGGTGGGGCTGTGCGATGCAAACCAGACCGTCTCCATCACCGAGAACTTTGACGGCGTGAGCATCGACCACCTCAAGACCCTGCCCGCCAGCGTGAAGTTCATCACCGAGGATGGCCACGGCGTGCAGGATAACGCCACCATGGCGCGGGCTTTTGCCATCTGCACCCAGAAGGACATCATGGTTATGAGCCACGCCGAGGATATGGAGATCAGTCCGTGGGACTACCGTCTGGCCGAGGATATCGAGACGGTGCGCAACTGCTGGCTGAGCGAGTACTACCAGACCCGGCTGCACATGTGCCATGTGTCCACCCGGGGCGCGCTGGATGCCATCCGCATGGCAAAGCTGCGGGGTGCACCCGTCACCTGTGAGGTGACCCCCCATCACCTGTGGTTCACCAACGATACCTGCGACTACCGTGTCAACCCGCCCATCCGCACCGCCGACGACGTGGAGGCGCTGGTGGAGGGCATCCGTACCGGCATCGTGGACGCCATTGCCACCGACCATGCACCTCACTCTGAGGAAGATAAGCTGAAGGGCATGGCCGGTATGGTGGGCAGCGAGACCGCCTTCGGCGTGTGCTACACCAAGCTCTGCAAGCAGGAGGGTCTGCCGCTGGAGTTGCTGGTGCACCTGATGAGCACCCGCCCCGCCGAGATCCTGGGTCTTGCCAAGGGTCAGCTGGAGCCGGGATTCGATGCCGATTTTGTGCTGGTGGATCTGGACACCCCCTACACGGTGGAAAAGGAAAAGCTGCACTCCAAGAGCCATAACACCCCCTTTGACGGTGCACAGCTTTACGGCAAGGTGTTTGCCACCATCAAGGCCGGTAAGATCACCTATCAGGCCGAGGAGTAAAACCCATAGTTACAATTCATTTTCTATAAATACGACTTACAGGAGGACACCCAAATGACGAACATGGACAAACTGTACGAAGCTGTGGAAGCCCGCGGCCCGGTGTGCGTGGGTCTGGACACCGACTTCAGCTACCTGCCCGCTGATTTTGTGGACAGCACCCTGACCAAGGGCGAGAACATCGTGCGCTTCAACAAGAAGCTCATCGATGCCACCAAGGCTGTGGCTGGCTGCTACAAGGTGCAGATCGCTTATTATGAGTCTCTGGGCATGGAGGGCATGAAGGCCTACGCCGACACCCTGAAGGCTGTGCGCGAGGCCGGTGTGCCGGTGATCGCGGATATCAAGCGCGGCGATATCGCCAAGACCGCCGAGATGTACGCCATGGGTCACTTTACCGGCGATTTCGAGAGCGATTTCGTCACGCTGGCACCCTACATGGGTCTGGACTCCATCAGCCCCTATCTGCCCTATGCCGAAAAGCAGGGCAAGGGTATGTTCGTACTCTGCCGCACCTCCAACGGAGGTGCCAAGGACTTTGAGTACGAGAAGCTGGCCGACGGCCGCCACGTCTACGATCTGGTGGGTGACAAGCTGAACGCACTGGGCAAGGACTACATGGGCGAGCACGGCTACTCATCCATCGGTCTGGTCATCGGCGGCACCCACATCGAGGAAGCCACCGAGATCCGCGCAAAGTATCAGGACAGCTTCTTCCTGATCCCCGGCTACGGAGCACAGGGCGGCAAGGCTGAGGATATTGCCCAGTACCTGACCAAGGGCAACGGCGGCGTGGTCAACTCCAGCCGCGGCATCCTGCTGGCTTACAAAAAGCAGCCGGGCACTGCCTTTGACGAGGCCGCTTACAACGAGTGTGTGAACATGAAGGAGGCCATTGCTCATGCGTGCAGCCTGCTGTGAAGCCACCGTTCTGCGCAATGAGGTCATTGCCCCGGACATCCGCCTGCTGACCGTGGTGTGGCCGGACCGCGACCATGCCCCCCACGCAGGCCAGTTCTTCACCCTGCGCTCCTGGGGCGCAGATGAAGCGCCCTTCCTGTCCCGCCCCATCAGCGTGCACCGCTGGAACCCGGACAGCAGCACCATCGAGTTTTTGTATCAGGTGGTGGGCGAGGGCACCGAGAAGCTGGCACAGCTCAAGCAGCAGGATACCTTCCAGCTTACCGGCCCTATGGGCAACGGCTTTGATGTGCCGGACATCCTGAGCAAGTACAAAAAGATCGCCGTGGTGGGCGGCGGCATCGGCACTGCGCCCATGTTCCAGCTCACTCGCGAGCTGGCCGCTGCCGGGGTAAAGCCGGATGTGTTCTTCGGCTTCCGCGACACCCCCTACTGCATGGAGGAGTACCGCAGCATCGCAAACCTCGTCAAGGTGTCCACCGACACCGGCGCGGTGGGCTTCCACGGCTTTGTCACCCAGCTGTACGACCCCGCCGATTACGATGTGGTGCTGGTGTGCGGCCCCACCGTGATGATGAAGAACGCCGCCCGCCTGTGTGCCGAAAAAGGCACTCCCTGCTTTGTGAGCATGGAAAAGAAGATGGCCTGCGGCATTGGTGCCTGCCTTGGCTGCACCTGCGAGACCAAGGGCGGCGAGGGCAAGAGCGTGTGCAAGAACGGCCCTGTATTTGATGCAACGGAGGTGTTCTTCTGATGGCAGACCTGAAAACCAACCTGCTGGGCTTTGTGATGAACAGCCCGGTCATCGGCGCATCCGGCACCGTGGGCTACGGTGTGGAGTACGAGGAACTGGCCGATTTTGCTAAAATCGGCGGCATCTCCGGCAAGGGGCTTACCCTGCACGGCCAGTACGGCAACAAGGGCGAGCGCCTGTGGGAGACCCCCTCCG
>ERZ772870.1650-NODE-1650-length-14589-cov-7.783886_pt1 | contig 14589 bp, 11 predicted proteins | sample MGYA00511376_ERZ772870 | MGnify/ENA primary metagenome ERZ772870 (study PRJEB29015, sample SAMEA2737719) | human gut metagenome | biome: human gut; feature: human-associated habitat; material: faeces | place: China | collected 2012 ... | reverse complement strand
ACAAGCGCAAGGCAGAATCCATGCTCCGGGAAGTATTGCTCCACTATGATGAGACTGGGGAGCTGCCCACAGGGCGGGGCGGCACCTACGAAAAAGTAGATGCTAAAACCGCCAAGCCCCTGCCGCTGCCCCTCCAACCCGTCAACAAGTCGGAGATGCTGTTTCTGGACTATCTTAACGAGTGGGTGCAAGTTCACAAGGCATCCATCCAGCCTGCAACTTTTATCAGCTACAATCGGATGATCACCGGGCGCATCACGCAGTATTTTGAGCCGCTGGGCTTGAAGCTGTGCGAGGTCACACCGCAGGTGCTGGATGAGTTTCAGGAGAAGATCTTGCTGGAGGGCTACACCACCAACACGGTCATTCACTACCACGCCATCTTCGGCAAAGCGTTCAAGGATGCCGTCCGCAAGGATTATCTGGAAACCAACCCGATGCTGAAAGTTGACCGCCCGAAGAAGAACAGCTTCCGTCCCAACTTCTACTCCAAGGATGAAGTCCAGCAGCTGCTTGAAGTATCGCAGGATGACCCCCTGCATCTGTGCATCCTCATCACGGCCTACTACGGTCTGCGCCGCAGCGAGGTGCTGGGGTTGAAGTGGTCGTCTATCGACTTTGAGCGCAAGTCCATCACCATCAATCACAAGGTGACGGAACAGTTGGTGAACGGCAAGTACGTTCCTGTGGTCAGCGATGTGATGAAGAACAAGACCAGCTGCCGCACCCTGCCGCTGATCCCGGCTGTGGAAGAAGAACTTCTGAAGCAGAAGGAAAAGCAGCAGCTTTACCGCAAGCTGTTCAAGAAGAGCTACAGCACCGAGTATCTGGATTTCGTCTGCACCGATCAGGAAGGCAAGCTGATCCGCCCGAACTTCGTGACGGAGCACTTCGACTGGTTGCTGACCAAGTACGGGCTGAAGCACATCCGTTTCCACGATCTGCGCCACAGCTGCGCCAGCCTGATGGTGATGAACGGCGTATCTATGAAGCAGGTTCAGGAGTGGCTGGGGCACAGCACCTTTTCTACCACCGCTGACATCTACGCACATCTCGATTACAAGAGCAAACAGGGGTCTGCCGGGGTCATTGCGAACCTTTTAGGAGAATCCAAGCTCCCTAAGTAATCATGGATTTATCGTTCATGTATAAAGCATACTGCAGTAAGAAAAAAGCGGCCTTTCTCTGCTTGATGCAAAAGAAAAAGTCGCAGGTTCGTTTGAATCTGCGACTTCTGGCGGAGATGGTGGGATTCGAACCCACGTGCCCGATTAAGGACAAAACGATTTCGAGTCGTTCTCGTTACGACCGCTTCGATACATCTCCAAGTATATTTTCATGGCAAATTTACGATTTGTATATCGCAAATCGGCCTTGAAACTTGGAACAGTTGCTGTTAGAATATTGTTAGAAAACGCATCGTTCAGACAGGCTTTGAAGCCTGTCAGGACATCAAAATTGACGTTCTCTCGTGTGATATGGAGACATTCGGCGAAGCATCCACTTGGATTTCGAGTGCTCCCTCTTACGACCTCTTGGGGAATGCTCCATGTTCTGGGTTCCTGCCGGATACTAAATTAGTATAGCAAAAATGCCGTCCCGCGTCAAGATGCGGGGCGGCATAATTCCTGTATACTGGGGGATATCTCATGTGCATCAGAACAAATGCTGTTTCTGCACCGGGCCGGGGGCAAAGGGGGTATCCTCGTGGTGGCGCACCACGGTCACCTCGCGGGTCTTTTCCTCCACATGGCCGTTGGCTTTGGGCACACTGTAAAAGCTGCGGGTAATGTTATAATAGCCGCGCATGTGCTGCACCAGGTATTCGGCCACAGCGGGCAAACAGTCGGTATCCTCAATGTTTTCATAGTTATAGTCTGCGTACAAAAATGCCGTGTGCTCCCCCTTGCAGACCAGCGTGATTCCCTCTTCGTCCAGATGCAGTTCATCCACAGCGCACTGCTTCAGGCCGCTCAGGCCGCTTTCGCTGGCAAGTTGGGTGGCGCGGCGGCGCATAGCCAATGGAACGGACTGCGGGTCCAGCGCTTCGTTGCCGCGCTGGCCGATCTCCAGCAGGATGTCCCGCATCATGCGGCTTTCCAGCAGCGGGCGGATCTTTTCCTTCGCGCGGGCTTCCTCGGTTTTTGCCTGAATTTTTTGCAGCAGTCCCATTCTTTTTCCTCACTAAACACATATCATTGCCCTGCGCACATCCGCATCGGCATCAGGGGCATCTTACTTTTTCATCGTGTAACTAATATTATATTATAGCATACCTTTTCATCCTGTGCCAGCGCGGAAGATAACTTTTACACCAAATTCATTCTGGTAAATCTTTTTAGCTGTGTGCTTTTTTGTATTCAGCTTTCATTCTTTTTTCTCCGTCAAAAGCACAAATTCAATCCTCGTTTTTTGTCTATTTTGTTCTTTGCCTCATGCCATTCATTCTTATTTTTCTTTTCTCCGCTCTTTCCCGTTGCACCCTGCCAGTTTCTGCATTATACTGATAAAAAAGTGCACCGGCAGGTTTCCCCCGCCGGCAGCCGGACAGGAGTGCGGCCTATGAACATTACCGCGTTTGCCCAATATGCCGGGGTATCCAAGGCAGCGGTCAGCCGCTATTTTAATGGTGGGTACTTAAGCGCCGAAAAGCGCGCCCAGATTGCCGCTGCGGTGGAAGCCACCGGCTACCGCCCCAGTATGCAGGCCCAGATGCTGCGCACCCGCCGCACGCGGCAGATTGGGGTGATCATGCCGCGACTGAGCAGCGAAAGCTGCGCCCGCATGGTGGAGGGCATCAGCCGGGTACTGGACGACCAGAACTACCAGCTGCTGCTGATCAACACCGCCAACGACAACACCCGCGAAGTGCGCGCGCTGGATACCCTGCGGCATGATACGGTGGACGGCATTATCCTGATTGCCACCATGTTTACCCCGGAACACCACGCGGTGCTGCAAAGCCTGCATGTGCCGGTGGTAATCGTGGGGCAGCAGTATCCCGGGTTCAGCTGCGTGTTCCACGATGATTTCGGCGCGGCGCAGGCAGCCACCGCCCACATGCTGCAAAAGGGGCGGCGCAAGCCGGGCTACCTGGGCGTGACCCTGCTGGACAAAGCCGTCGGCCTTGCCCGGCGCGAAGGCTTTGACAGTGCGCTGCGGGATGCAGGTCTCGTGCCCCAGCCGCAGCGGATGAGCATTGCCAAGTTCAACATGGAATCCGGCTACCACCAGGCGGAGCAGCTGTTTGGCCGTGCGCCGGGGCTGGACTGCCTGTTCTGCGCGACCGACTCCATCGCCCTGGGTGCGCTGCAATACTGCCGCAGCCACAGTCTGCGGGTGCCGGAGGACATCATGATTGCCGCTGTGGGCGACAACCGCATTGGCCGCGTTGCCTATGTGCCGCTGACCAGCGCCCATCTGCATTACCGCACCGCCGGGGACAAAGCCGCCCGCCTGCTGCTGGACATGCTGGCGGACCCCCATGCCGAGCCGCAGATGATCAAGCTGGATTATGAGTTAAAATGCCGGGCCTCCACCGGGGATGACAACTCAGATGAAAATGTCTGGTCGCTATAACAGGCATCCTTTGCGCCACACTTCCCTGCATCACTGCGGGGAAGTTTTTGTTTTGTGCACCCTTTCCATGCAGCCCCCTGTTTTTTGTGCATTTTACCAAAGAACGGTGTGAAACTGTGTGAAATCGATAACAGAATCTTTGCAAGTTGGGTCGTTTGGTCAATAGAAAAAGCACTCACCTTCGTATATAATAAAGCTGTCAAATGAAACAGGCCCCGGAACCTCCTACCGGGCCAACAGATAAAAGAAGGAGCGTGCAACATGGATTACAAGAAAGCAGCCCAGCAGGTACTGGACAACATCGGCGGTGCTTCCAACATTGTATCGGCCGCACACTGCGCAACCCGCCTGCGCCTGGTGATTGCGGATAATTCCAAGGTGAACAAAAAAGAGCTTGAAAATGCTGAGGGCGCCAAGGGCGTATTTGAAGCCCAGGGCCAGCTGCAGATCATCTTCGGCACCGGCATTGTGAACAAGGTGTATGACGAGTTCACCGCCCTGGCCGGAATCACCGGTGCCAGCAAGGAGGAAGTCAAACAGGCTGCCGCTTCCAAAGCGCCGTGGTACCAGCGGGCCATCAAGACGCTGGGCGATATCTTTGTTCCCATCATTCCGGCCATCGTGGCTTCCGGCTTTTTGATGGGCATTATGGAAGCGCTGAACTTTATGGTCAACAACGGCTTCCTGAACATTGATACCAGCGGTTCCATCTATGTGTTTGCCCAGCTGTTCTCCAACACGGCGTACACCTTCCTGCCTATCCTGATCGCGTTCTCCGCCGCAAAGGTGTTTGGTGGCAACCAGTTCCTGGGTGCTGTCATCGGCATGATCATGATTCACCCCAACCTGCAGAACGCCTGGACCGTTGCTTCTGAGGGCGTGCAGACCTACCAATCGGTGTTTGGCGGGCTGTACAAAATTCCGCTGGTCGGCTACCAGGGCCACGTTATCCCCGTTATCATTGCCGTGTGGCTGATGTGCCAGATTGAAAAGCGGCTGCACAAAGTTGTGCCCGCCATGATCGACCTGTTTGTTACCCCGCTGGTCTCCGTTTTCGTTACCGGTTATCTCACCCTCGCTGTCATCGGCCCAATCTTCACCACGCTGGAGGACGGCATCATCAACGGCGTTCAGGCTTTAATTCAGCTGCCGTTCGGCATCGGTTCCTTCATCATGGGCGGTTTGTACGCCGTCACCGTTGTGGCCGGTATCCACCATATGTACACCCTGATCGACCTTGGCCAGCTGGCCAAGTTTGGCTTCACCTACTGGCTGCCCCTGGCCAGTGCCGCCAACGTTGCCCAGGGCGGTGCCGCTTTTGCCGTTGCCCTCAAGAGCAAGAACGCCAAAGTTAAGTCTATGGCCCTGCCCTCCGCCCTTTCTGCCTGCATGGGCATTACCGAGCCCGCCATCTTCGGCGTCAACCTGCGCTACTTTAAGCCCTTTATCGGCGGTCTGGTCGGCGGTGCCTGTGGCGCTTTGTATGCCAGCGTGACCGGCCTGGGTGCCACCGGCACCGGCGTGACCGGCATCTTCGGCATCCTGCTGCATCTGCACATGCCGCTGCAGTACCTCATCATGATGGCAATTTCCTTCGGCGTTTCCTTCGCTGTGACCTGGGTGATCTGGACCCCCGAAGCCGAGGAAGCCAAAGCCTGATGTTTTCCCCTCTCAATCAATAAGGAGCTACCTGTTATGAATGCCTTGCAGCGTGATTTGAAGCGTCTTGTCCCCATGGTGGAAGCCGCCGGGGCCGCCCGCGCGGCGGCGGATCCCCACCGGCAGAAACTGCATGTTCAACCCCCTGTGGGCTGGCTGAACGACCCCAACGGGCTGTGCCAGATCGGCGATGAATACCATGTGTTTTATCAGTACGGCCCGTTTGACCCCACGGGAGGGGTCAAGCACTGGGGGCACGTGCGCAGCCGCGATTTGTTCCACTGGGAACGCCTGCCCGTAATGCTGTACCCGGACGAACCGTTTGACTGCCATGGCGTTTATTCCGGCTCCGCTCTGGTGGAGGACGGCATGCTGTACCTGTACTATACCGGCAATGTCAAGCACCCCGGCGAATATGACTACATCAAGCAGGGGCGCGGGCACAATGTCTGCCTTGCCACCAGCCGCGATGCCATTCATCTGGACAACAAGCGCTGCCTGATGTACAACCAGGATTATCCCGCCGGGCTGACCTGCCATGTGCGCGATCCCAAAGTGTTTGCGCTGGATGGGCACTGCTATATGGTGCTGGGTGCCCGAACACTGGACGACCATGGCGAAGTGCTGGTGTTTGAAAGCGCCGACAAGCTGCACTGGAACCACATCAACACCATCACTACCCCCAAAGCCTTTGGCTACATGTGGGAATGCCCCGACCTGTTTGAGCTGGACGGCCAGTGGTTTTTGGCGGTATCGCCCCAGGGCATTGCCTGCCAGAACGTGTACGGCTGCGGTTACTTTGCCCTGCAGGGTGACTGGCGCACCGATTGCACATTGAGCGAATTCCACGCCCTGGACGATGGCTTTGACTATTACGCGCCCCAAAGCTTTGCCGCCGCGGATGGCCGCCGCATCCAATTTGGCTGGATGGGCATGCCGGATGCCGATTACACCAACCCCACCGTGGAGTATGGCTGGCAGCACTGCCTGACCCTGCCCCGCGTGTTGACCCAGGACGGCAATGGCTGCCTGCTGCAAGCCCCCGCCGCCGAGCTGAACGCCCTGCGCGGCGAAGCCCGCCAGCCGGCAGACGGCGAAACGGTTGAAACGGACCCCTGCTTTGATCTGACCGCCTCCCCCGCCGGGGATTTTGTCCTGACCATTGCCAACGGCCTGACCCTGACTTACACCGAAGCGGACCGCACCTGTACCCTGCGCTTTACCGATGCAGCGATTGCCGCCGGGCGCACCGAGCGCAAGGCTGTGCTGGATGCCCCCTGCCGCAGCCTGCGTGTTGTGGGGGATGCTTCCTCGCTGGAAATATTCCTGAACGACGGTACCGCGGTGCTTTCCACCCGGTATTACCCGGCAGCGGGCAAGGTTGCCGTGCAGCTTTGCGGCGCAGGCAGCACCCTGTATTCCCTTTCGATTTAACGGAGGACATTCCATGGCACATGATACCTTGTATGCGATCGGCGAAGCGCTGATCGATATGATTCCGTCCAAAACCGGCTGTTCCTTTGCCGAGGTTCCCTCTTTCAGCCCCCGTGTGGGCGGCGCGCCCGCCAACGTGTGCGGTGCTTATGCCCGCCTGGGTGGGGATTCTGCCCTGCTGACCCAGCTGGGAGATGACCCGTTCGGCCACAAGATCATTGATGAACTGGCTGCCTGCGGCATTGATACCAGCCACATCTGTTTGACGGACAAAGCCAACACCGCCCTGGCCTTTGTTTCGCTGGAAGCGGACGGCAACCGGACGTTCAGTTTTTACCGCAAGCCCTCAGCCGATTTGCTGTACGCCCCGGAGCAGGTGGATACCAACCTGTTTGCCAACGCCTATGCCCTGCATTTTTGCAGCGTTGCCCTGGTGGAAAGCCCCATGCGGGAAGCCCACAAAACTGCCATTGCCGCAGCCCGCAGCGCCGGGACTATCATTGACTTTGACCCCAACCTGCGCTTTCCGCTGTGGCCGGACCGTGATGCTTTGCGCCGCACGGTGCTGGAGTTCCTGCCGCTGGCCGATGTGGTCAAAATCTCGGACGAAGAGCTGGAATTTCTGACCGGCACCAGTGATATTGAAGCCGCCCTGCCCAGCCTGTTTGTGGGCCATGTACAGCTGGTGCTCTACACCTGCGGCAGCGCCGGTGCCCACGCTTACACCCGCACCGCCCACGGCTTTTCCGCCAGCAAGCCGGTAAAGGCCGTGGATACCACCGGCGCCGGGGACGGGTTCATCGGCTCGTTCTTGTGGCAGCTGCACAAAAACGGGGTGGACCGCGCCGCCCTGCCCGCTCTGCAGGCGGACCAGCTGAACCAGTGGCTGGATTTTTCCAACCGGTTCTGCGGTTACAGTGTGCAGCGCTACGGTGCCATTGACAGCTACCCCACCATCGACCAGCTGTAACTTTCTGCCATTCTCTGCTATTTCATCATAAAGCAGCCGCCCGGTACAGGATTTGTACCGGGCGGTTGCTTTACGGTTTGGAACCCAGTTTAGAAAAAATCAGTCACTATATCACATCAAATAACATTGCTCTTTTATCTGTTATCATTACAGTATTGCTCTATATTTTTACCAGCCATTCTGAAATTCGATATAAAAAATATGAAGACAAAAAAAATTCAGTATTTGAAACTTATAGAACTCATGCAAAAAACTCTTGCTTGTTCTAAAATAAATATTATTACAAAGTTATTTCCAAAAACAATAAATTACAACCAAAATAAGTTCCCCTCAAATACATCAGAATACCCCCTCTATAATTCAACCGTTTCATTTATCTTAGCAACAAAATGAGGCGTATCCATATATCGTGGATACGCCTCATTTTGTTTATTCTATTATCTTTATACGTTTTACAGATGCAGCACGCGGTCCTTGATTTCGGCGGTGCGGCCCTGGTTCCAGAACTGGGTACCGATGTAGCCGCAGGTGCGGCGGGCAACGTTCAGCTTGCTCTGGTCGCGGTTATGGCAGTGCGGGCACTCCCACACCAGCTTGCCGTCGTCCTCCACGATCTTGATCTCGCCGTCATAGCCGCACACCTGGCAGTAGTCGCTCTTGGTGTTCAGCTCTGCGTACATGATGTTATCATAGATGAACTGCATCACTTTGATGACAGCTTCCAGGTTATCCTGCATATTGGGCACTTCCACATAGCTGATGGCGCCGCCCGGAGACAGGCGCTGGAACTCGCTTTCAAACTTCAGCTTGGTGAACGCATCGATCTGCTCGGTCACATGCACATGGTAGCTGTTGGTGATATAGTTGCGGTCCGTAATGCCCGGCACAATGCCAAACCGCTTTTGCAGGCACTTGGCAAACTTGTAAGTGGTGGATTCCAGCGGGGTGCCGTACAGCGAGTAATCAATATTTTCAGCGTTTTTCCACTCGTTGCACTTATCGTTCATGTGCTGCATCACACTCAGGGCAAAAGGCTTTGCGGCGGGATCGGTATGGCTCTTGCCGGTCATATATTTGCAGCATTCATACAGGCCCGCATAGCCCAGGCTGATGGTGGAGTAGCCGCCGTACAGCAGCTTATCAATGGGCTCGCCCTTTTTCAGGCGGGCCAGAGCGCCGTACTGCCACAGAATGGGTGCCGCATCGGACAGGGTACCCTTAAGGCGGTTATGGCGGTACTGCAAGGCGCGGTGGCACAGTTCCAGGCGCTCATCAAAAATTTTCCAGAATTTATCCGGCTCACCGCCGGAGGACAGGGCCACATCCGGCAGGTTGATGGTAACAACACCCTGATTGAAGCGGCCATAGTACTTCGGCTTGCCCGGCACATAGTTCTTGGCGTTGGCCACGTTGTTCCAGCCAGTGCCGGAACGATCGGGGGTCAAAAAGCTGCGGCAGCCCATGCAGGTAAATACATCGCCGTTGCCCTCGGTCTCACCCTTAGACAGCTTGTATTCCTTCATCTTCTTTTCGCTGATATAGTCCGGCACCATACGCTTTGCGGTGCATTTGGCGGCCAGCTTGGTCAGGTAGAAATAGGGGGTGCCTTCGCGGATATTATCGTCTTCCAGCACATAGATCAGCTTGGGGAACGCGGGGGTGATCCAGACGCCCTTTTCATTCTTAACACCCTGGTAGCGCTGGCGGAGCATTTCTTCCACGATAATGGCAAGGTCAGATTTCAGGCGCTGGTTTTCGCCCGCTTCGTTCAGGTACATGAATACCGTGATGAACGGTGCCTGGCCGTTGGTGGTCATCAGGGTAACGACCTGGTACTGGATGGTCTGCACACCGCGCTTGATTTCCTCGCGCAGACGGGCTTCAACGATCTGGGAGAGCTTTTCTTCACCGGGATCAATGCCCAGTTCCTTCATCTCCGCTTCGGTATCGCGGCGGATCTTTTTGCGGCTGATATCCACAAACGGTGCCAGGTGGGTCAGGCTGATGCTCTGGCCGCCGTACTGGTTGGATGCCACCTGCGCAATGATCTGGGTGGCAATGTTGCAGGCCGTGGAGAAAGAATGCGGTTTTTCGATGAGGGTACCAGAAATAACCGTGCCGTTCTGCAGCATGTCGTCCAGGTTGACCAGGTCGCAGTTGTGCATATGTTGGGCGTAATAGTCAGCATCATGGAAATGAATGATGCCATCCTCATGTGCCTTTACAATCTCGGCAGGCAGCAGCATACGCATGGTCAGGTCCTTGCTGACCTCGCCGGCCATATAATCGCGCTGAACGCTGTTGACGGTCGGGTTTTTATTGGCGTTTTCCTGCTTGACTTCCTCATTGTTGCACTCGATGAGGGACAGAATGCGGTCGTCGGTGGTGTTATGGGTACGGCGCAGGCTCTGCACATAGCGGTAGGTGATATATTTGCGGGCCACCTCATACGCATTGGTCTGCATGATGGCGTCTTCCACCAGATCCTGGATCTCCTCCACGTTCATGGCGTGGTTGCGGCTCTGGCATTCCTGCGCCACATCGTCGGCAATGGCCGTGATCTGTTCCTTGGTCAAGCGCTGGTTGGAGGCAACAACGTTGTTGGCTTTGGTCACCGCTGCAATAATTTTGGATATATCGAAAACGGCCTCGCTGCCGTTGCGCTTGATGATCTTCATGAACTGTTATCTCCTTACCTCAATAAAAGCTGCCGGGTTGATACCACATGCCAAAATCGCTCCATGATTTTGGCGAGCGTATTTATCTTACCGCATCGACCCGGCAAAGTCAAGCCAATACACCACAATATATTGTATATAATTTGCTAATAGTACCCATATATGCCATATAGCGCGATGGGACGTTCAAAAAGATTGCAAAACAAAACGCCGAAAAAAGCGCTGGCTTTTTGGGTAAAATAGGCACTTTTTTCAAAGCTGCGATGATATGTGATTTTATTGTTCCCTGGCCGCTTGCTTTTGCCCGGCACGGCTGGTATACTGGTGCAAGGCACCTGCCTATTGTGATGATTTGCCGCAGCACTATACAAGATATAGTGTTGCATTTTATAAGGAGGCTCCCCGCGTGAACTACGCAACCATAAAATACTGTGATATTGCCAACGGCACGGGCGTGCGTACCAGTCTGTTTGTTTCCGGCTGCCGCCGCCACTGCCCGGAATGTTTTAACGCCGTTGCCTGGGATTTTGGTTATGGCCTGCCCTTTGATAAAGCCGTGCGCAATGAAATTTTGGGCAGCCTTGCCCCGGATTATATTGATGGGCTTTCCCTTTTGGGCGGCGAACCCTTTGAGCCGGAAAACCAGCGTGCGCTGGTGCCGTTCCTGCACGAAGTACGGGTGTTGTACCCCCACAAAACCATCTGGTGCTACACCGGCAATGTATACGAAACCGAACTTTTGCAGCCCAGCCACGCCCGCTGCGAAGTGACGGACGAGATGCTGAGCCTGATCGATGTGCTGGTGGACGGCGAATTCATCCCCGCGCAGCACGATATTTCGCTGCGGTTCCGCGGCTCCGGCAACCAGCGCATCATTGACTTGAACGCCACCCGCGCCGCCGGGCACACCGTACTGTGGCAGGATGACCCTCTGTTTGCTGACCACAAGATGTAAGGCAGCGAGTTCGCGTTTTTGGATTTTGTGTAACTTTTAACAAATTTGACTTGTATTTCTGCCCCGCAGGGTGTTATACTGACACTAATTTAAGGTTGTGCCAATCGTTCCAGGTACAACCGCCCCAAACAGCTGCCGGGCCAGCTGCCCGCGCACGAAAGGAGAAATTACTATGGCAAAATTTCATCTGATTCCCATTGTGCTGGGCGCAGCCATCGGTGTTGGCGTTTATGTTGTCAGCAAGTATCTGGCTCAGGACGAAGAGAGCGAACATATTGTGGATGACTCCGCATTTGACGACAGCGAAGCTTCCGAAAGCACCGAAGATGCGGACGAAACCGAAGAAAATGCCGACGAGGAACCCCCCGCAGAAGAACCGGCGGCAGAGCCTGCCCCGGACGAGGAACAGCCCGCACCGATTGAGGAACCTGCCCCGGTGGAAGAACCCGCGCAGGAAGATGACGGCGTTACCATTCCCATCCAGAGCGGTGACGATGTGCCGAACGTGAACCCGGTACAGGACAAAACCGAATCCGTTAAGCTGACGGAGGACGGCAAGGTGGACCCTACCACCATCGCCAAAGCCGAAGATTTCGGCGACTGGGAAGAAGAAACCGGCTGCAGAGGCTGAAGGCGAGACGATATAAATGACAACGCCGCAGGGAGTGCGTGATGCTCCCTGCGGCGTTTGTTTTTTGTTTTGGGGGTAAATTTGTATTTGGAGGGAGAGCCTTTGCGTGCACGGCAGGGTTCTTCCCACGTTTTGGGGGTAGCAGCGTGGCAAGGCCCGGCGGGCGGGACGATGCGAGCATCGTCCCCTACAAATCAGGCCCTGATTATCACAAATTGCATTGTGCAACAAGGCAGGGTCACAGCGGGATGAGGGCATCCCGCCCTACAGATATTTTCTGATGTTCCGCCACCAACCTTACCCCATCTCCTATTCTTCATTTCTCGTTCCGAATTGATTTAACTCCTCCCTCCTAACTTCTAACTATTATGAAAAACATCACCATCATCACCTCCACCCGTGCGGAATATGGGCTGCTGCGGCCGGTTATCCAAAAGGTTGCGGCGGCACAGGACCTGCAATTACAGCTGGTTGTTACCGGGGCACATCTCTGTGCCCGGTTTGGCAATACGGTGCAGGAAATTGAGGCTGACGGCCTGCCCATTGCGGCCCGCCTGCCGATTTTTGAAGAAGAGAACCCCAACGAACCGGTGGCCCTTACCATTGCACGCACCATCACGGTATTTGACGGCTATTTTGCCGCCCACCGCCCGGATGCGGTGCTGCTTCTGGGCGACCGCTTTGAAATTTTTGCGGTGGCTACAGCGGCTGCGGCACGGCATATCCCCATTGCGCATATTTCCGGCGGGGATGTAACCCTTGGCGCGGCGGATGAATACTACCGCCACTGCATCACCAAAATGGCGGCGCTGCACTTTCCTAGCTGTGCCGAAAGCGCGGCCCGGCTGGTGCGCATGGGCGAAGCCCCCGAAACCGTGTTCTGCGTGGGCGGCCTGGGCGATGAAAACATCCGCACCCTGCCCAAAATGACGCGGCAGGAATTGTGCGCTTCCACCGGCTTTGACCTGATGCAGCCTTTTGCCATCGTGACCTACCACCCCGAAACTTCCGCCGCGGCGGGCGATCCTGCCGCGCAGGCGGATGCCCTGTGCGCCGCAATGGAAGCGGTTCCCGGCGTGTTCTGGCTGATCACCGGTTCCAACGCGGATGCCGGCGGCGCTGTGTGCACCGCCAAAATGCAGGCGTTTGCCGCCGCCCACCCGCAGCGTGCCGGGTTCATCAACAGCCTGGGGCTCAAGCGGTATCTTTCCGCCATGCAGTGCGCTGCGCTGGTGGTGGGCAATTCCAGTTCCGGCGTGGTGGAAACGCCCACGTTCGGTGTGCCGACCGTCAACATCGGCAGCCGCCAGGCCGGGCGCATCATCTGCCAGAACGTGCTGTGCTGTGCTGCCGCTGCCCCCGCAATCGAGGCCGCCCTGTGCCGTGCCCTGACCCCGGAATTTTCCGCCGTGGCCCACGCCGCACAAAGCCCCTATAACGGCGGCGATACCAGCGGCAAGATCTGCCGGGTTCTGGCCCAATTTGACTTTGCCAAACCCAAAACGTTTTATGACGGCCCCGTGCCGGAATTTAACCCCAAAAGGAGCATCTCCCTATGAAAATTCTGATCGTTGGTCTGGGCAGCATGGGCAAGCGCCGTGCCCGCCTGACCAAAGGCATTGATTCCAGCATCCGCATTGCGGGTGTCGATACGGCGGAATCCCGCCGGGCGGAAGCCACCGACCTTGGCCTGATCGACGCCGCTTACCCCAGCATCGCTGAAGCCGTTGCCGCCGAAGCCCCGGACGCCGCCCTTGTTTGCACCGCTCCCCTGACCCACGCGGCCATCATCAGCGAGCTGCTGGACAACAGCCTGCCGGTATTTACCGAGCTGAATCTGGTTGCTGACGGCTATGAGGAAAACATGGCAAAAGCGAAAGAAAAGGGCGTGCTGCTGTTTCTTTCTTCCACCATGCTTTACCGGCGCGAAACTCAGTACATCAAGCAGCAGGTGGCTGCATTCGGCAAGCCGGTGCATTATATTTACCATATTGGCCAGTACCTGCCGGATTGGCACCCGTGGGAAAACTACAAAAACTTTTTTGTGGGCAACGCCCGCACCGGCGGCGTGCGCGAGATTTTTGGCATTGACCTGCCCTGGCTGCTGGATGCCTTTGGCGATGTGACCCATGTGACCGTGCAGGAGGACAGCATCAGCGACCTTGGGCTGCCCTATCCTGATTGCGTTACCCTGCTGCTGCGCCATGCTTCCGGCGCGCAGGGTGTGCTGGCAGCAGATGTGGTAAGCCCCAAGGCGGTGCGCAACTTTGAATGCTTTGGCGATGGTCTGCACCTGTTCTGGGAGGGCAACCCCAAAGCGCTGTATGAGTTCAAGAACGGTGACAAACAGTTTGTGGACACCTACACCAGCTTTGAGCATGACAACCGCTACAGCGACAACATTGTAGAGAACGCCTATGTGGATGAGCTGACCAACTTTTTTGCCTGCCTGCGCGGCGAAGAAACGTCCCGCTGGAGCTTTGAAAAAGATTTGGCCGCCATCCGCATTATGGATAAAACCTGAAAATCAGTTAGGAGGTAGGAGGTAGAAGTTAGGGCAACACCGCACAATTCCCGCCTTGCGGCTTAAGCACCGCTTCGGCGGCTGCGGCACGGCATCTGCGTTGTCAAAATGCTCGATAATGTCGGGTTGCGGTACCCGCATCGTGCTTCGGGGGCAAAA
>ERZ772870.1629-NODE-1629-length-14760-cov-21.271880_pt1 | contig 14760 bp, 13 predicted proteins | sample MGYA00511376_ERZ772870 | MGnify/ENA primary metagenome ERZ772870 (study PRJEB29015, sample SAMEA2737719) | human gut metagenome | biome: human gut; feature: human-associated habitat; material: faeces | place: China | collected 2012 ... | reverse complement strand
GAGTGGATGTAAAAATACAGCATTGACTATTATCGTGTGGATACTGTAAAACATGTAGAGACAACGACATGGGCAGCATTTAAAAATTCCCTGACCGAAGTAAATCCTGATTTTAAAATGATAGGAGAGTATTCCGGTGCAGGATATGCCAACAATGCAGGAGAATTGGGAACCGGAACGATGGATGCACTTCTTGATTTTGATTTCAACGATTTTGCGCAGAACTTTGTAACAGGAAAAATTTCCAGCGTGGAAAATTCACTGCAGAAGAGAAACAGTGCGATCAACAACACCGCTGTCATGGGAAGCTTTTTGAGCAGCCATGACGAGGACACTCTGCAGTATAAACTTGTAAACGAGAGCAAAATCAGCGAAGAAGAAGCTTATAACCTGATGAAAGTGGCAGCAACACTCCAGATTACCGCAAAAGGCCAGCCGGTACTCTATTATGGAGAGGAGATTGGACAGGGTGGAGCCAACAACTGGCCATACCAGACAAACCGCCGCGACTTTGACTGGACGGAGCTGGAAAAACAGAAAGCAGACAGCAACAGTATTTACAACCATTACAAGACAATGCTTGCAATCCGCAATGCGTACACAGATGTATTTGCAAGAGGAAGCAGAACAGTTGTGGCAAGTTCTGATGAGGAATGCTATGATGTAGTTTCAAGATCCTATGGAGGAACAACCTTATATGTTGGTATGAATATCAAGGATACCGCAAAAGAAGTAAAAGTTCCGGTTAGCTTAGCAGCAGGAACAGAGGTAAAGGATTTATACAGCGGTGCTACATATACTGTAGGAAGTGATAAAACAGTTGCTGTTACAATTCCGGCAGCAAAGGATGGTGGAACAGTTATTCTTACTAAGGTGAAGAAAACAGTAGATCCAACACCGGCAGATCCTGGCAAGACAGATCCAACACCGGCAAAACCGGGCAAGACAGATCCGACACCGGCAACAAAGGTTGACTGGAGTAAAGAAGTAGAAACAATCAAGAATGCTTCTGCAAAGGATACTATCGTTGTTAAGATGGATGAAACAGGAGTTGTCTCAAAGGATGCAATTGCAGCCATTAAGGGAACACAGAAGAAGCTTGTTCTTGATATGGGAGACGGAATCAAGTGGGTTATCAATGGTTCTGACGTATCAAAGGTTCCTGCAAAGGATGTAAATATGTCAGTTACAGTTGACAGCAAAAAAATTCCTGAGGATGTTATTAAGGCAGCTAAGATTGAAAAGGATGCAAAGAAGGTAGTACAAATCAGTCTCGCACATGAAGGTGAGTTTGGATTCAAACCGGTTCTTTCAATCGACCTTGGAAAGACATATGCAGGAAAGTATGCTAACCTTTACTATTACAATACAAAGACAAAGGCTCTTGAGGGTCAGATGTCTGTAAAGATTGCAGATGATGGTTCAGCATTACTTAAATTCACTCATGCATCTGATTACGTTATTTCTATAACAGATCAGGCTGCTATTGATAACAAAAAAGCAGCTCCAAAGAGTGGCGATGACAATGAAGCAGCTACATATGTATGCTTACTCGGACTTGCAATGGTTGCAATCACAGCAGCTACATATCGCAAGAAGAGAGCTTGCAACTAAAACAGCTTTTAAACTAAACATTTTATAAACCTCTTAGATGCCGCACCTTCGGGTGCGGCATTTACTATAAATTGGGAAAGAAGTTATATTGCTATCATTGCTTTAAATATATTATAATAAAAAGATAACAGCAAAGGCTGTCAAGGAGAATAATATGAAAAGTACAGCGTTTGATATGGCTATGGTGGCATACAGACAAAATGATATGGAGGGCGCATTCCGTCAGTTTCTGTCGTTGGCAGAGGCGCAAGATGCAGATGCCATGAATATGGCAGCAAATATGTTTGAAAGAGGCCAGGGCACATACCGAGATCCCGGGCGCGCAGTGTTTTGGTGGAAGAAAGCGGTGGAGCTTGGAAATGTGGATGCACTTGCCGATTACGGACAGTATCTGGTCACTGTCTTTTTTGATGGCAAGGAGCAGAAGCTTGGTGCAGGGTATCTGGTTACTGCGACGGAGCGTGGCAACAACAGGGCAGGAGAGAGCCTTGTGGAGTTTGCCCTTAAAAATAACGATGCCGGAGCCAAAGTATACAGGACAGCAGCCGAGTACTGCGACAGGGCTATTGCCTCTGCGACAGATTCTTATCTGCGTACACAGTATGTGCAGAAAAAGGGTATGCTTAAATATAAGCTCAGACAGCACAGGATTGGAAACAATTATGTATATCTGGCAGCGGTATTTTCGACAATAGGAGCAGTATTGCTCATGATAGCATCAGTGGATTTGTTTCTTGAGCTGCATATGGAGTTTCGTGATATGTTTAAGCTGTTTTCGTATAGTAAAATGATACCGTGGGAGGCAGATATAGCGATGTTATTTGGTGCGATGCTTTTATTTACGCTTGGCAAGGTAACAAATAAGCTTCATGTGGCGAGCTTTTTGCAGCTTCTTGCATCTGTGTTTGCGGTTGCGGTCGTTGTGCTGCACTTTATCTGTGTGATAAATGATGGCAGAGCGTGGTATGACAAGCTGCTGTGGTATGTGGTGCTTGTTGTCATTCCGCTTATGCTCGGAAAGCTGTTGGGTGAGATACTGAGAAAGATTATCGGCATACAGTAATAGTTTCGAGATGACTTAAGCGATGTAAGACATTTAATATGTAAAATAATATTTCGATATGTAACCGGAGGAGGATGAACATGACTCTGCAACAATTAAAATACGTGGTGACAGTGGCAGAATGCGGCAATATAACAGAGGCTGCAAAGCAGCTTTTTGTCTCGCAGCCCACAGTGACCAGCGCTATACATGACCTGGAAAAAGAGATGCAGATAGTTATTTTCATCAGGACAAACAAGGGAGTGATATTATCAGAAGATGGTGAGAGATTTCTCGGTCATGCCAGACAGGTGCTCGAGCAGGTGGATCTCATAGAGGGCATCTACAAGGATGATGTGGTGAGTAAGCCGCACTTTGCGGTATCGTGTCAGCACTATTCCTTTGCGGTGAATGCATTTGTGGATGTAATCAGAAAGTTTGATGCATATCAGTATGATTTTACCATCAGGGAGGAGCAGACTCACGAAATTATTGAGGATGTCACGAATTTAAAGAGTGAGCTGGGAGTCATATATCTAAGCTCCAAGAATACGGAGGTGCTTTCAAAGATGCTAAAGCGTAATGAACTCGAGTTCACAGAGCTTTTTACAGCCACACCGCATGTATTCATATGTGACAGTCACCCGCTTGCTTCAAAAAAGAGCATCACGATGGATGATCTGCAGGACTATCCGTACCTGACGTATGAGCAGGGAGAGTACAATTCACAGTATTTTTCGGAGGAGTTTGTCAGCACTCTTGACAGCAGAAAGAATATCAGGGTCAGAGACAGAGCTACACTTTTTAATCTGATAATTGGCTTAAATGGCTACACAGTGTGCTCAGGAGTGATTTCCGCTGAGCTGAATGGAAGGAATATTATATCAAGGCCACTTGATGTGGAGGAGTATATGAGGATAGGTATTATCAGCAGAAAGGGGGTGGTACTCTCGCGATATGCAAGGGAGTATATCGAAGCATTGAAGGCACACTGTATGTGACGTCACAATAATATAATATGATTATAGGGTCAAAAGATATAATCGATGCATGCTTGCATGCAATTCGATGTATACCTTAGTGTCCCACAATATATAAGGTCTAAATATATACAAACATTTGGTACAAGGAGCATAGCATGTACGATAGTATAATAATAGGAACAGGTCCTGCCGGACTGTCGGCAGCCCTGAATTTAAAAACATATAAAAAGGATTTTATCTGGTTTGGTTCGAAGAACCTAAGCGAAAAGGTGCAAAAGGCAGAGAAAATTACAAACTATCCCGGATTTCCACAGATAAGCGGACAGGAGCTGTTTGAACGTTTTGACGCTCATAGGAGAACTGCGGGAATTGATATAACAGAAAAGACTGTGACCAATATCATGCCTGCAGGAAACGGCTTTATGGTGCTTGCAGATAATGAGATGTATGAGGCAAGGACTCTCATACTTTGCATGGGTGTGATGTCTGCAAAGCAGCTGGACAGGGAGAATGAGCTGCTTGGAAAAAGGCTCAGCTACTGTGCCACCTGTGATGGCATGTTTTACAAGGATAAAAGGATAGCTGTCATATGCAATGACAAAAAGTATGAGCATGAGGTGAAATATCTTGCGGATCTTGCGGCAGAGGTATTGTATTTCCCAGCCTATAATGACAGCGAAATAGAGCTTCCAAATGTAAAGATATCAAAGGATGTACCTATAGCATTAATCGGAGACTCATTTGTGGAAGGAATTACGCTTCGAAGCGGAAAGACTGAGAGCGTAGACGGAGTTTTCTGCCTGAGAAATGCCATTGCACCATCAAAGCTTATGCCGCAGCTTGAAATAGAAAACGGACATATATTGGTGGATAGAGCCCAGCAGACAAATGTGGCAGGCTGTTTTGCGGCAGGAGACTGCACAGGCAGGCCATACCAGTATACGAAGGCTGTCGGAGAAGGAAATGTGGCAGCACATTCATGTATACAATATCTTAGTAAATCAGAAAAATAATATAGTATTTTTTTAGAATCCCGGAATCAATTCTATAATCTTTTTGATTCGATAAGCACACTCACACATGCTGTAGACACACTTACAGACAACTGCATATCGGAATAACCGCAAATGAGGAGCGCTGCCAGAAGCTGCTTTTAAAGCACGGACTTATGAAGGAAAAGCAGCTTGATGTGGTGCTTGATCCGTATGCGATGACAGAGGCAGCGACTAAGAAGAACAAGGCAAAGGTCGGTTAAAGGCAATTACAGCCACTTACCATTGAGAAGATATTGATTTCTCTCAGCTCCGACTGAGACAAATTGTATTTCGTGTCTTAGCATGTCCTCAAGGAAGTTTATGTAGCGCTTAGCATTTACAGGCAACTCATCATATGACCTGCAATTTGATATATCGGTTTTCCACCCCGGCAGCATTTTGACTACCGGGGTATATTTTTCGAGATTTTCGGTAGGGTCAAAGACGTTTGTTACGGCATTTTTATACTGATATCCTGTGATAACAGGAATCTGATCCATGATGCTCAGGACATCTAGCTTGGTCAGTGCGATTTTGTCGGCATGCTGGCATTTTAGACCATAGCGGCTTGCAACGGCATCAAACGGACCCACACGACGTGGTCTTCCAGTGGCAGCACCATATTCGCCCCCATACTTGCGGACCATTTCAGTCCATTCACCGTTCATAGCTTTTTCTGCGACAAATGGTCCGGCTCCGACACAGGTAGAGTATGCCTTTAGTACACCGACCACATGGTCTAATGAGGCACCGGGGATACCGGCACCTATAGGACCGTAAGCTGAGATGGTGGAGGAGCTTGAAGTATATGGGAAAATACCATAGTCTATATCCCTCATTGCACCAAGCTGTGCTTCAAGTACAACACGCTTTCCCTTTGATAGTGCATCCTCAAGGAATGCACCGGTATCTGTGATATAAGGTGCATATTTTGCAGCCTTCTGCCTGCACCATGACAAAAGAGCTGACAGAGACATAGGCTCCTGATGATAGCAGCCTGCAAGCTCAAGGTTTTTAGCTTCAAGCATGGTCTTAAGTCTGGCCTGTACATTCTCTTCGTCTAAGTGGAGTAAATCACCGAGACGGATTGTTTTTTTACGGTATTTATCGCTGTATGCATAGGCAATACCGCGTTTGGTAGAGCCGAAGGCTGCTCCGGACTTTGAAAGGCGCTCTTCCTCAAGCTCATCCTGTATTTTATGCCACGGCATTGAAATTGTGGCTCTTGTTGATAATTTCAGGTTTTTTGGTGAAACAGATACATCTTGTGTTCTGATCTGTGCAATCTCATTGGACAGATGGTTTAGGTCAATAACCATTCCGTCACCGAGCACACATACTACATCTGGGTGAAGTATTCCGGATGGAAGCAGATTTAAGACAAATTTTCCCTGTTTATTAACTACTGTGTGTCCGGCATTGTTACCACCCTGATAGCGGACTACGATATCCGCATGTTCTGCGAGAAGGTCGATGACACGACCCTTTCCCTCGTCTCCCCAGTTTATTCCTGTAACTGCTGTAAGCATGATGAATGCCTCCTTGTTTTTTGAGTTTAATATTTGGATGTTGGTGCAGAGCTTGTGCTGTCCGAAATTTGAATGGTATAAAACAAGTCTGCTTATAATGTGTATGATTCTGTTACGTGCAATACCTAAACGTCTTATCAGTTAGTATTCTTGCAAAGATGAGTCCGAGCGGCAGTGCAATGATAATCATGATTGCTGATGCAAACCATGAAACAGCATCCGAAAGTGCCATTATGCCGAAATTGTATATAGCCCGATACAGATAAAGTCCCGGAACCATTATGACTATGGATGGAACAGTAAGGGATATTCTCGGATATCCGTTGTTTTGCTTGATAAATGATGCGAGAAGCCCTGCTGTGAGAGCTCCGGCAAATGCGGCAGCAGGAGCCGGCATACCTGTCAGGTCTACCAGCTCAAGCCGCAGTGAATTTGCTATGGCACCGATAAGTGCGGCTGTTGCAGCCATGGGAGCTGGACTGTTGAACATGATTGAGAATCCAAACACACCGAAGAAGCTCATTATAAGCCTCAGGATTAGATGTAGTACGGGGCCCAGATCCAAATCTTCAAAGTCCATAGGCTTAAGCTGCAGAAGCAGTGCCATAATCCATGCAAACATCGTGGCTACCATGACTATTATTATTGCATAGGCAAGGCGTTCAAGACCGGAGCGCAGATCCAGCTTTGCCAGGTCGATTCCGCTTGTGATAAACGGAAATCCCGGAATGATAAAGAGCATGGAACAGATGTATCCGGCTTCGTGAATTGATGGTACATTGAAAGCCATCTCTGCAATTTTTAAAAATGCCGCATATATGAAGCATGAGGCAGAAATTGATACCGCTATATTTAGGAACAAAGTAAAATGATGTTTTATAAGCTTTGTACGTATGAGATTTCCGATGCCGGCTGCTACAAATGCCAGTATCATTTCAATAGGACCTCCTCCGAGCAAAAATGTGAAGGCACAGCATGCTATAGCTGCTGCAAGTCCAAGCCTTGCAGGGGAGTAAATGGCATGAATATGCTCTATCTCATCGAGACGGCGGTGGATTTCTTCGCCAGTCAGGTGCGCTTCCTCCTTAGGAAAATTGTCGACAAACTGCTCCATGCGATAGAGCTTTGATGTGTTTACACCTGTGTTTGCTATGCTGAGTGACTGCGATATACAGTCAGTGCCGTCAAAACAATTAAACTCGATTGACATAAGTCCGACATCCACTGTACATGTGACACCAAGCACCTTTGAGAGCCGGTTCATGGAGGTTCTCACACGCCAGGCTCCTGTGCCGCAGGAGAGCATGATGAGTCCGACACGTCCGATTACAGAGGCTTTTTCAATCAGTCCCGCCTTATCTATGAGTATATTTCCATCCTGTCTGGCATAATCATGCCAGGGGATTTCCATATGATTTTTTTCCATGATATCTGTGTAGCTGTTATCTGCCATAAATTATCGCCTCGGCCTTTTGGACATGTTTTTCAAGATTTTTTAGGAAATGAGAGCTTCGCAGGAAAATACCAATTTCATCATACCGCTTGTCATTTTCCACAAGAGAGTCCTGACCGTAAAAAACATATGCCATAGGAAGCTCCTTTTCAATCTGTATCATCAGATCCCATACAGCAGAGTAAGCCTCAGCCTCAGTCTCCTTGAGTTTTACGGTATCGGGAAGCTCTCGTATCAAGAGTATTCCGTCATGCTTTACAATGACCTGCTGCGTGGGAGTCATATGCTCGGAATCATATGTGTGGCTGTAGCGGTAAGCCTGTGCGTAGTAGATATCCTTTTTGTCTGGCATATCGTTGTATATCTCATGAAAATGTATATAGTTCTTGTCATGAGATATGTGTTTATATTCGGGCAGCGGATTTCCGTGTTCATCGGTCATGATTATCGGATTTTGGTGTCCGTCGGCATTGAACCTGTACGGTATGATATATGAATTGCGCAGCAGATCAAATACGGTGTTGTTGCACAGACACATAAGCAGTGCGGAAAGATCGCGGTTGGTATATGCATTGAAGAGAGCTTTAGCAAATTTTTCTGCCGGAAGAGATACATCAAATTCATCATTGTAAACCAGATTTTCATTGAAGGTTTCCATAAGCCTGTCACAGGCCCATGGATCATTTAATATCTTCTGAAACAGAATGTCTGCATGATCTTCTCTTGGAAACATTGTCTTTTCACTCATTTGAAACACGTCCTTTTCTTATATATATAATCAATATTTCTCTTTTGAGCATTTATGATTATACAATTATGATTATAATAAGTAAAAAGTATAATTGATATAATTGAAATATCATATTATTATATCATTAGTATCTGTGTATCATCGGAAAAATGACCGGTAAAACGATAATAAAAAGGAGGCTTTAAATATGGATATAAATTTTGAGTACTACAAGATATTTTATTATGTTGCAAAATACTGCAATTTCACAAAGGCTGCGAGGGCGCTCGGAAACAGCCAGCCAAATGTAACCCGCGCCATGAACAACTTAGAGCAGCAGATAAACAGCATACTTTTTATCAGAAATAACAGAGGTGTGCAGCTAACACCGGAGGGAGAGCGTCTGTACGCGCATGTATCTGCAGCGATGTCACAGATACTTGCGGCGGAGGAGGAGCTGTCAGACAGCACAGGGCTGTCACACGGAAGCGTATCAATAGGAGCCAGTGAGACAGCTCTAAACATATATCTGCTTGACAGGCTAAAGACTTTTCACATGGCATATCCGGGTATCAGGCTTAAGATATATAATCACTCCACCCCACAGGCTATAAATGCCGTAAAAAACGGCATGATTGATTTTGCAGTGGTATCGACACCGGTTGAGGTGGAGGCCCCTCTTAAGATGATAAAGCTTGGCTCGTTCCAGGAAATTCTCGTGGGTGGTACCACCTTTACTGCGCTCGGAAGTCAGACTCTGTCATTAAAGGAGCTGCATAATTATCCGCTTATCGGACTGGGGCGGGAGACCATGACATTTCAGTTTTTTAACAGATTTTTTATGTCACACGGACTTGAATTTGCGCCTGATACGGAGACTGCAACGACAGACCAGATACTGCCACTTGTGAAAAGTGAGCTTGGTCTTGCCTTTATGCCAAAGCCGATGGCAGAGGCTGCGATAGCAAATCGCGAGATTGTAGAGATAGCTCTGGAGGAGGAGATACCGCAGAGAAATATATGTATGGTATATGATATACATCACCCGATCAGTGCGGCAGCAAGAGAGTTAAAGAAAGTTATATCAGACAGCTATAAGGTGTGATTGGCAGTCGGTGGGATATACATAGGTAACTGGCAGATTACATATTGCAACAGGTATGTTACACATTGGCAGGTTTGTAACTTACATCTCGTTTAATACTTTGTTAAAATATAGTCAGGCAGATAAGTTATAAGAATTTATCGGCAGAGTTTTTTAGGAGTATTTTTTAAAATTGGAAGGAGATTTTACACTATGGCTAACAGAATCATGTTAAACGAGACATCTTATCACGGATCAGGTGCAATCCAGGAGATTGCAACAGAGGCAAAAGCGCATGGCTTTAAAAAAGCACTGGTATGCTCTGACCCTGACTTAATCAAATTTGGGGTTACAGCAAAGGTAACAGATATCCTTGATAAGAATGGATTGGAATATGAGATTTATTCAGAGATTAAGCCAAATCCAACAATCGACAACGTAAAGCATGGCGTAGAGACATTTAAGAAATCAGGAGCTGATTACCTCATTGCAATCGGAGGCGGCTCTTCTATGGATACATCAAAGGCAATCGGTATCATCATCGCAAACCCGGAGTTTGAGGATGTAAGAAGCTTAGAGGGCGTTGCACCTACAAAGAAGCCTTGTGTTCCTATCATCGCAGTACCTACAACAGCAGGAACAGCAGCAGAGGTTACAATCAACTATGTCATCACAGATGTAGAGAGAAAGAGAAAGTTTGTATGTGTGGACCCACATGACATGCCAATCATCGCAATCGTAGACCCGGACATGATGTCATCAATGCCAAAGGGACTTACAGCATCAACAGGTATGGACGCACTAACACATGCTATCGAGGGCTACACAACAAAGGCTGCCTGGGAGATGACAGACATGTTCCATCTCAAAGCAATAGAGATTATTGCAAGATCCTTAAGAAGTGCAGTTGCCAATGAAAAAGAGGGACGTGAGGGCATGGCACTTGGAGAGTACATTGCCGGAATGGGATTCTCAAATGTAGGACTTGGAATTGCTCATTCAATGGCTCATACACTCGGAGCTGTTTATGATACACCACACGGAGTAGCATGTGCTATGATGCTTCCAATCGTAATGGAGTACAATGCAGACTGCACAGGCGAAAAATATCGTGAAATTGCCCGCGCAATGGGAGTAAAGGGTGTAGATGATATGTCTGTAGAGGAGTACAGAAAGGCTGCAATCAATGCTGTAGCGCAGCTCTCTGTAGATGTAGGAATCCCAACAAAGCTTGAAGCTATTAAGGAGGATGACTTAGACTTCCTCGCAGAGTCTGCTCACGCGGATGCATGTGCACCTGGAAATCCAAAGGATGCAAGTGTTGAGGATTTGAAGGCTCTTTTCCGTAAGATTATGTAATTCTGCAACAGCTTACAGGGATGTAAAAATCCGGGAACTGTCAATTGACAGCATTCCCGGATTTTTAACGCTGATATAACTATTCTGACCACCGTGCACATTTGTAAAAACGCACGATACTTGTTCTAAATGGTTCTGAATATTACCCTGAATTATATCAGGTTTACCTCGCGAAATACGTCGGCAAGCTCCTTTGGCATAGCATCAGCGAGCAGTCCGGCAAGCTCCTGAGGGGTGAAGTTTTTATTGCCAAGCACCCACTGTGTTGTCATAAAGACAGAGCCCTGACAGTACATCTCAAGCTGGAACAATAGCTTGTCGGATATTTTTCGGTGACTTTTTTCCTCAATCTGGTCAATATAAAACTGACGAATCAGCTCAAAATCATGCTCCTTTAGATTGTTCTGCTCATCATTTTTAAAAGCAGCCTTAAAGAAAAGTTGCTCCATCCGGATATATTCAAATTTTTTAACAAGGCTTTCGTATACGGTACTGCCCTCACCCATCTGGTGGAAGGATTCAATCAGTATCTTATCAAAATACCAGTTTATCAGGTCATATTTGTCCTGAAAATTTCTGTAAAAGGTTTGTCTGGTCACACCACATGTATCGCAGATTTCCTTAACCGTAATTTTCTCGACAGGAGAGGAAAACATGCATTCCTTCATGGCATTGGCCAGCTTGTATTTTATATCGTTGTTCATAATGTCTCCGAATTATAATGCAGATATCTAATGAGCCTTAAGCTTTGACATAAGTGCTTCCTGCAGTGTTTTTGAAAAATTAATTCCCTCTTCCTGCGCAGCAGTATTTAGCCAAGCCGGAATGGTAAGGGTTTTTCGGACCGATTTATCGAAATGCTCTTTGGCATATGCCTTAACATCTACTGAAACCATATTGGTAAATGCATCGGTATATGTTCCTGTTATGTCTAATTCGTCAGATAGTCTGTCAATATTGATATCAGATAATTTGGATGCTTTAGGAAATTTTTCATTATCCATCTTAGCCGTATACAGATATCCTGCAAGACAATCAACAGCCATGGCCACAGCATCTTCAAGGGTATCTCCTTGTGTTGCAAGATAATTTAAATCAGGAAAGATTACAGAGTATCCATTATCTTCCTTAAAAAAACATGCCGGATATATTGATAACATGATGAGTATACCTCCTTATGATTATTTGATTCCCGCTTGCTTACGGATAGAATTTTCAGTGATTTTGTTCAGTTCTTTGCCTTTATGAAAAGGAATAGTTACTTTTCCGGGCTTTGAAGGATGAATATAATGCCGATGTGATCCGGTTTGGTTTTTGAAAATCCACCCATCGGCAAGTATTATACGTTCCATTTCAGTTGGTTTGATCGGCATATTTTTATCCACCTTTCTTTAGTATATATATAATATAACATATGATACGTATAAATTCAATACATGTAAACAGAATGCATATAAATTATATGTGTATAAATATAGTGTATATAAACTATATATTGTTGTTTATATTTTAGTATGATCAGAAATGATTATATTACAGATTAAAAAGATTGAATTTTAAAATTTATCTGCTAATATATTGATGAAAATATTTTGAAATATGCGAGGATATACATACATGAAAGACCTTACAAAAGGAAAACCATCAAGACTCATACTGGCATTTGCCATTCCAATATTTATGGCAAATATACTCCAGCTCACATACAGTATAGTTGACACGAGAATAGTCGGATCATATCTGGGAGAAAACTCACTGGCAGCAGTCGGAGCCACCACGACACTAAGCAATCTGATGATAGGCTTTTTGATGGGCTTAGCTAATGGATTTGCCATAATAACAGCCCAGAAATTTGGCGCAAGGGATTACGCCGGTGTAAAGAAATCGTTTGCACTGTCAATTAAAATGGGATGCATAATAGCGCTTGCTATAACGGTATTGTGCCTGTTATTTTTGCGTAAGATTCTTGGATTTTTAAATGTATCAAATGATTTGATGGGAATGGCTGTGTCATATATTTTTATTATAATAGCAGGGCTTGTAGCGACATTTTTGTATGATGCATGTGCGGCGGCACTTAGGGCACTGGGCGATACAGTTACGCCGCTTATCATACTAGCCGTCTCGGTCTGTCTGAATATGGCAGGTGATATTTTCTTTGTGGTCGTACTGAAGGCAGGAGTGGCGGGCGCTGCGATTGCCACTGTACTTGCACAGGTTATTGCGTTTATTGTGTGCTTTGTATATATGGTAAAAAGATATGAGCTTTTGAGATTGTCCCGCAGTGATTTATTTGACAGTCATTTACTGCGAAGACACCTGAAATCTAGCGACGAAAATTGTGATACCGAGGGAGCAGAATGTAAAGACAGCGAGAATAATATGACTCCTGAAGTAATAGCCGTGATGAAAATGACAATGCTTAAGGCAGGTCTTTCTATGGCATTTATGAGTTCGCTGGTAAATATAGGCTCGCTGACCCTGCAGACCGCCATAAACCGACTGGGACAGGATATTATAGTAGCTCACACGGCGGCCAGAAAGATATCGGAGATATTCATGGTCATGTTTACCGTGTTCGGACAGACCATGGCGACCTTCTGTGGGCAGAATATAGGAGCGGGAGAAGTGACCAGAGTGAAAAAGGGCATAAAACTGGCAATATTCTATACCTGCATATGGTGTACGATGGCAATTATCGCAAGCTACACTATAGGCCCGTGGCTGGTGAAGCTTGTAACAGGCACTAATAATCCTATTATTATAAAAAATGCCACAAATTATCTCAAATTTGACACTCTGTTTTATTATGTGACCGCTGTTATATGTATAGTGCGAAATGCAATGCAGGGGCTTGGAGAGCAGATTACGCCGCTTGTATCAAGCTCACTTGAGATGGTGGGAAAGATAATTATTGCATTTACACTTGTGCCACTGCTTGGCTATACAGGAGTGATAGTAGCAGAGCCGCTTGTATGGTTTATCATGGTGATACCGCTTTTGGTGAAGATATACACCATGCCGGTGCTTAGGAAGCAGGGGCATGGGATTTGAAAAAAGAGTGAAGCAGGCTTTACTCCAACACCAGAAGAAGTCCCATCTTGAACCTTTCGTCAGCGGTTACGCTGTGCAGTCCGTTTTTGTCAAAACGGAAATTTTCGCCTGCTGAGATTGTGTAATCTTTGCCCTCGTAGTCTATTACAGCCTTGCCCTCGAGTGCGAAAATTATTGCATTTCCAGGCGCGCGATGCGGTGTGAGACCGGTGCCCTCATCGAATGCCATAAGCACGAATTTCATTGTGTCGTTGCTTACCACATCAATGTTCGTGATACTGCCATCCTCATATGAGATAAGATCCTTAAGCTTCATGACCTCGCCTGATTTGATAATTTTGTTCATATTGTTGTTCTCCTTTTTTATGATGATTTCGGTGTAAATACAGCCGGTTTCTGTTGTTACTCCGCAGAGTATTTTCGAAGGGACTACCAGCATATCACCTTCTGATATGGTATGCTTTGCAGCATAAGCTCCGATAAGAAAATCAGCGCATCCTTTTGCACCGATGTATACAGTGGTATTATCGTAGGATTCCTGAGAGATTGACGTGCCCTTTCCGAGAGAAAAATAGGTTATGGGTGTTTTGTCACTAAGCCTTGAATTTCGTGAGACGGTCATCTCGTCGCGGATAGGGCGTAAATCTTCTATTTTGAAAACCTTGTCCATAGGATTTCTTGTCCTTCTTTCTTGAATGTTGATTTCATTATTTATAATACAATATTACTATAATTTTGTCCAAAAATATGTTGCATATACAACAAAAACAATATAATAAAATACAAACCGCTTGCTATTTCTTTCACATATGTTAGAATATAATCAAAGCAGTTTTTCTATAGCAACCTGTGCGGTCGTTGGCACATTAATTACAGAT
>ERZ772870.1617-NODE-1617-length-14910-cov-10.869135_pt1 | contig 14910 bp, 11 predicted proteins | sample MGYA00511376_ERZ772870 | MGnify/ENA primary metagenome ERZ772870 (study PRJEB29015, sample SAMEA2737719) | human gut metagenome | biome: human gut; feature: human-associated habitat; material: faeces | place: China | collected 2012 ... | reverse complement strand
CGGAGGCCATCATCAGGCCGCGGGTCCAGCCGGAGGAATCGCCCAGGCAGTGCAGGCCGGAAATGTTCGTTTCCAGGTCGGTGTCCATCTTGACCTTGTTGGAATAGAACTTCAGCTCCGGGCTGTACAGCAGGGTTTCCGGTGCGGCAAAGCCGGGGGCAACATGGTCCACCATCTTGATGAACTCAATAATGCTCACCATGGCGCGGTACGGCATGGCGGCGGTAATGTCGCCCGCAACGGCATCTTTCAGGGTAGGGCGCACATTGGAATGTGCCAGCTCCTTGGCCCAAGTGCGCTTGCCGTCCAGAATATCACCGTAGCGCTGTACCAGAATGTGCCCGGCACCCAGCATGTTGGTCAGTTCGCCAACCTTCTGGGCATAGGCAATGGGCTGGTTGAACGGCTCGGTAAAGTTGTGGCTGACCAGAATGGCCAGGTTGGTGTTGCCGGATTTCAGATCCTTGTAGCTGTGACCGTTGACGACCGCCAGGTCATTGTCATAGTTTTCCTGCGCGACAAAGCCGCCGGGGTTCTGGCAGAAGGTGCGGACCTTGTTCTTCCACGGGTTGGGGTAACCGATCAGCTTGCCTTCGTACAGAACCTTGTTGATGGTCTCCATGATCTCGTTGCGGCACTCCACACGCACACCAATATCAACGGTGCCGGGCTTGTGGGCAATGTTGTGCTCGGCGCACAGCTTTTCCAGCCAATCTGCACCGCGGCGGCCGGTGGCAATCACAACCTGGTCGGCGCGCAGCTCGCGGCGCTCACCCTTTTCGGTGATCACAACGCCCTTGCACTCGCTGCCTTCCAGCAGAATGTTGTCACATTCGGTGTTGAACAGCATCTCCACACCGCGGGCCAGCAAATAGTTCTGGATGTTCAGGTACAGCTGCTGGGCTTTTTCGGTTCCAAGGTGGCGGATGGGGCAGTCCACCAGCTGCAGGCCGGCCTGGATGGCGCGCTTGCGGATCTCCTTGATCTCGCTGCCCTCGTAAACACCTTCCACATGCGGGTCAGCGCCAAATTCCAGATAGATCTTGTCAGTGTAGTTGATCAGCTCCTGGGCAAAATCCTCACCGATCAGCTCCGGCAGCTCGCCGCCAACCTGATAGGAGAGGGACAGCTTGCCGTCCGAGAACGCACCGGCACCGGAAAAGCCGGTGGTGATGGCGCAGGTGGGCTTGCAGTTCACGCAGTGGCCGGTTTTATCTTTGGGGCAGTGGCGCTTTTCTACCGGTTTGCCCTTTTCAATCAGGCAGATGCGCGGGCCGGTAGTTTTGCTGCTTTTGCGCAGCAGTTCCAGTGCGGTAAAAATACCGGCCGGGCCGGCGCCAACGATAATCAGATCATAATTGTTCATGTAGGGTAATTGCTCCTTAAATTTACAAATAAGCGCCGTTTCAGCGCAGGGTAACATCAGGTTGCGGCATCCACTGTGGGCTCTTGGTCGGGTTCCAGTGGTTCGGTGGTCAGCTCCGGGGCTGGCACATCGGGCAGGTCCGTTTCGGCAGATTCTTCTGCAGCGGGTTCAGCCGGGGCAGGGGAGGGGGCTTCGGGGGATGGCTCCGGTGCGGCAGCGGTTTCCATTTCCGCCTTGGCAGCATCCAGCCTGTCCAGCGCATGGAACTCCATCGCAATATAAATGGTGCAGCACAGGTTCAAAATGCCCTCTGCCAGTAAAAAGATGCCGGACAGCAGCAAAAGATCCACGTTGCGGTTGTTCAGCAGCTGAGAACACGCCAGCAATGCCCCGCACAACAGCGAAACAATGCTGAGCAGCAGCACCACCCACCACTTTTGCCCCTTGCGCTTGGCAAGGGCAAAGGAAGACTGTGCGCGCACCACGCCATCCACCAGCAGCATCAGGCCAAACAGCAGCGGCAACAGCCATTCAAAGGTCATGGCGCTTTGTACGGTACACAATAGTGCCCACATGCCCAGCGCAATGGTGGGCAGGCTGAGCAGCAGGCTGACGGCGGTTCGGATGCTGCCGTTATCTTTCTTAAAATAACCGTACAGGCTTTGCAGCCCGCACAAAACCACCAACAAGCCCAGCGCAATGCAGAACACATCAGCAACCGCCTGCGGGGCAAGCAGCAACAGCAGGCCAAGCAGAATGTACAGCACACTGAACACCAGCATGCCCGGTTTGATATGGCGCAGCATACAAACCCCTCCTTATACAGCGGCAGCCGTTTTCTGGCCGGCTTCCATTGGCAGCAAAATGTCGCGGTGGCACTTGCGCATAAACACAGCGCACAGCGTAACGGCAACCAGCTCTGCAATGGGAAAAGCAAACCACACGGCGTTTACGTTACCGGTGCGGCTCAGCAGCCAGGCGGCAGGCACCAGCACAACCAGCTGGCGGATCACCGAAACCGACAGCGCCAGCGTGCCGCGCCCCAGCGCTTGGAACGCGGAGGAAGAAATTACGTTGAACCCCGCCATCGGAAAATGGATGGCAATAATGCGCAAGGCCAGAATACCCATGGCCAGCATGGTGGGGCTGGCGTTGAACACACCCAGCAGCACATGTGGGAAAACTTCGGCCAGAATCAGGCCGCACAGCATAATGCACTCGGCAAAGCAGACAGCCAGTTTGATGGTTTGGGTAATGCGCTTGGGCTGGCGGGCACCGTAATTGTAGCCGATAATGGGCACCATGCCGTTGTTAATGCCAAAAATAGGCATGAATACAAAGCTTTGCAGCTTGAAGTAAACACCAAACACCGCAACGGCGGTGCTGGAAAAGGCAATCAGGATGTTGTTCATCGCAAAGGTCATCACGCTGCCAATGGCGTTCATGGCAATGGAGGGGATGCCCACCGCGTAAATGCGCTTGATGGTGGACCCCGCCGGGCGGAAGCCTTTCAGCGTTAGGTTGATGTCCTTATTGCACAGCAGGTTCATCGTCAGCCCGGCAGCTGCGCCGATCCACTGCCCGGCTACGGTAGCCACAGCAGCACCGGCTGCTTCCATGCGGGGCACGCCGAACAGACCGAAGATGAAGATGGGATCCAGCGCAATGTTGACCAAAGCGCCAATCAGCTGGCTGGCCATGGCGAACGCACTGCGCCCGGTGGCGACCAGCAGTTTTTCCAGCATGCACTGCAGGAACAAGCCCATGCACCATAACGTGCAGATGGAAAGATAATCGGCACCGTACTGCATGATCTGGGCATCGGTGGTCTGGGACGCAATGAACGCCCGCGCGCCCAAAATGCCGAACACCAGAAAGGCGATGCCGCCGCAGAACGCTAAGAACAGGCCGTTCATCGCCGCGCGGCTGGCCTCGGCCCGGTTGCCCTCACCCAAACAGCGGGAAAGATAGGCGTTTACACCAACAGCAGTGCCCACGGCAAAGGCAATCATCAGGTTCTGGATGGGGAACGCCAGCGAAACGGCGGAAAGCGCCGCTTCGTTCACACGACTGACAAAGATGCTGTCCACAATATTATAAAGTGCCTGAACCAGCATCGAAATCATCATAGGTACTGAACACGAAAGGAGCAGCGGGCCTATCGGCGCGCTGCCCATTCGGGATGCAGAGTATTTCTGTACAGAATCACTCATTCCTGATTAGCTGCCTCCATTGCTTTTGCAGCCTGAACAATCAGCTGGGCACAGGCATCCTGGCCAATTGCTGCATTCAGGCAAAGATCATAGTTTTTCGCTTCGCCCCAGCGGTTTTCAGTATAGTAGTTGTAATAGCTTGCGCGGGCACGGTCATGCTTGGCTAGATGGGTCTCCCATAGGCGATCGGGCATATCCTTGGCATCGGGGCGCACTTTGGCGTTGGCCACGCGGATATCAATGGGGGCAAACACAAAGGTGCGCAGCACATTGGGGCGGTCGCGCAGAACATAGTCACCGCAACGGCCCAAAATCACACAGGAGCCCTGGGAAGCAACTTCCTTGATGACATTGGACTGCAAAATGTACACCTGGTCCGCCAGGGGCATGGTGTTGCCCATCATGTAAAGGCTGTAGATCAGGCTGCCGCTGCGCTGGGTCTCGCTGGCGGCAATGGCTTCTTCCGTCAGGCCGCTCTTTTTTGCGGCGATGGTGATCAGCTCCTTGTTGTACAGGGGAATCCCCAAAAGATCAGCAACTTTCTGGGCAATCTCGCTGCCGCCGGATGCATATTCACGCGCCATCGTAATAACCAGGGGTTCCTTCATTGTCTCCACCTCACAAATAATAATAGTGATGGACATAATAGTCCTACTATAATAAGTATAAACGCTGGTGGAACAAAACGCAAGAGCAAGGTTAAACAAAACAAAACGGTGCCGTTGGGGCAAACTGCATAGCAAAACCGGGCAGTATTTTTGCCCGCTTTGTGCATAAATCCAATCTGTCCGCGCAACACTAATGGCATACACAACACGAACGGTGCGGTTAAAAATTCCGGGCGGCAGGTTTTGCGCCCGATGTTTTGGCCGTACGGCAAGCAAAGGACGGGGGAAGATGAACAGCATTAAAGCATTTTTGAAGGCAAAAGGGTTATATCTTGTCTGCCTTGCGCTGGTGTTTGCGGCAACCATTACCGGAATTGCCGCCATCCGCAGCGTGGTGCGCGGGGTGGAGGACCTGACCCGCGTCCAAAAGCAGGCCCTGGAGGAGGGAACAGACGTATGGGATTCACCGGATGCCGCCGTAAACCAGCCTGCACAGGATGTTCCTGTGGCGACAGCGCAGCCATCGCCCGCGCCGTCAGCTGCGGGGTCTGCATCGTCATCCTTGCAGCAGGGGGCTGGGCAGTCTGGCAGCGCCTCCGGCGGGACTGGCAGCTCTGCTGCTTCGTCCGCGCAGCAGGGAACCTTGCCGCACGCTGGCTGGAACGGTAAAGTCAGCCAGGCGTTCAGCGGGAATACGCTGGTGTATAACCCCACCCTGGGGGACTGGCGCACCCACAACGGCACGGATTATACCGCCGAACAGGTAACGGCGGTGGCCGCCGGTACCGTGACCGCCATTGCGGATGACGCTCTGTGGGGCCGCGTGGTGGAAGTGACCGACGCGCAGGATCGCGTGTGGCGCTACTGCGGGCTGGAAGAAGTTGCCGTGACCCAGCGCGAAAAAGTAACCGCCGGGACCCGCCTTGGCACCACAGGCAACGTGCCCGCCGAAGCTCAGCAGGGCAGCCACCTGCACCTGGAATGCCGCAAAGCCGACGCCTGCCTGGACCCGGAAAAGAATTAACACAGGCAATGCCGCTGCACCGTGGATGGTGCGGCGGCATTGCTCTGCCATGAATTCGGACAAGCTCTTAAAAAATATCCTGCTTGCCAGCAAATCCCGTTGACAAATACACGAAATATGTGTATTCTTATGGTAAAGATATCTTACCATGTCTTATTTTATAAATTTTCTTACAACTCATTCCATACAGAAAGGAGCCCGCCATGACACGCCAGCGTGCCTTGATTTTGGAAATTTTACAGCACAGCCCCAAACACCTGACGGCGGACGAAATTTTTGCCATTGCCAGGGAGAAGATGCCCGGCATTGCCCGCGGCACCGTGTACCGCAACTTAAAGCTGATGGAACAGGCCAGGGAAATTGCCCGGCTGGAAATGCCGGATGGCCCCGACCGGTTTGATAAAACGTCCAACCCGCACGGCCATTTGTACTGTGATTGCTGCGGCAGCCTGCAGGACCTGCCGGTGATCGGCCTGGTGCGCGAAATTGAAAATGCCATTGGAACCGAAGTGCGTTCCTACCAGCTGACCATCCATTACATCTGCCCTGAATGCCGCGAAAAACAGGCTGAACTTTAACAGCGGAGAAATACGCCACAAACTGTGCTTCCCTGATTATATTTAGGGCAACACCGCACAATTCCCGCCTTACGGCTTAAGCACCGCTCCGGCGGCTGCGGCACGGCATCTGCGTTGCCAAAATGCTCGATAAGACATCCAGTATTATCTGCGCTTTTGGCTTAGCATCTGCCGCACCTCGCTCGCCGTATCGGCACTTAGAATTATGCGGTATTGCCTTAGGGAGCACAGTTTTTTATTTTGTCATCATGCTCCGAAGCGTCAAAAAGGCTGTCGGACAGCCCTGCAGATGAGCAGGACGGGCGATACTTTATAAAATCAGGCATAGTATTGAATATTAATATGTAAATGGTGCGGGAACATACAGGATACTCTGCTGCCGGGTGGAGCATATGAAATGCGGGTACAGCACTGTGACATGGCGTTGCAGGGAAAAATGCAGCCGGAATGGGCATAACATACAAAAACAGAACACAAAGATGTTGCAATATGCCAGATACGTACAAAATTCTGCAACTATTTTAGTCAAAATGCGCCTTGCTTTTCCTCCGGTTTTGCTATACCATAAAAACAATGAGCGGGAGCGAAAGTAGCATCCCGACATATAAAGAAGGAGAACCATTATGAAAAAAACATTAGCGTTGACCTTGGCAGCTGCAATGACCTTGAGCCTGGCTGCCTGCGGCAGTAGTGCATCCAGTGCCTCCAGTGCCGCAACATCCACGGAAAGCACATCTACCGATACTTCGGCAGCTACCTCTACGGCTGCTGAAAGCGGTACCGTTGAAAATAAGGATAAGCCGCTGGTGTGGTTTAACCGCCAGCCTTCCAACAGCACCACAGGCGAGCTGGATACGGAAGCACTGAACTTTAACGGCAATACTTATTATGTCGGTTTCGATGCCAACCAGGGTGCTGAACTGCAGGGCAAGATGATCGCAGATTACATTAAAGCACATGCTGATACCATCGACCGCAACGGCGACGGCGTTATCGGCTATGTTCTGGCAATCGGCGATATCGGCCATAATGACTCGATTGCCCGTACCCGTGGCGTTCGTAGCGCTTTGGGCACCGCAGTGGAAGGCAGCAGCGGCATTGTTTCTGATCCTGTCGGTACCAATGCAGATGGTTCCGCTACCCAGGTTCAGGACGGCACCATTGATGTGAATGGCACGACCTTCGCCGTTCGTGAGCTTGCTTCTCAGGAAATGAAGAATTCCGCCGGCGCTACCTGGGATGCAGGCACCGCCAGCAACGCCATCAGCGCCTGGGCTTCTGCTCTGGGAGATTCCATCGATATCGTTATTTCCAACAATGACGGCATGGGCATGGCAATGTTTAACTCCTGGTCGCAGGAGAATGGCGTTCCCACCTTTGGCTACGATGCAAACGCTGACGCAGTTGCTGCCATTGCCGACGGTTACGGCGGAACGATCAGCCAGCACGCTGACGTGCAGGCTTACCTGACCCTGCGCCTGCTGCGCAATGCGCTGGACGGCGTGGACATCAACACCGGTATTGCCACTCCGGATGCCGCAGGCAATGTCCTGAGCAGCGATGTTTACTATTACAATGAGGACGAGCGTTCCTACTATGCTTTGAACGTGGCAGTCACGGCAGACAACTACACGGACTTCACCGACTCTACCAAGCCGTATGGGCCTGTTTCCAACCAGCTGGATGCCACTACCAGCCCGGAAAAGAGCGTTTGGCTGAATATCTACAACGCCGCGGATAACTTCCTGAGCGCTACTTACCAGCCCCTGCTGGAGAAATATGATGATCTGCTGAACCTGAAGATTGACTACATCGGCGGCGACGGCCAGACCGAGGCCAACATCACCAACCGCCTGGGCAATCCCAGCGCATACGATGCCTTTGCCATCAATATGGTTAAGACCGATAACGCTGCTTCGTACACTTCTCTGCTGAACCAGTGATCCAACGGCAACAGCAATAACTGACAGTTAAGTAACGGCAACGCTATTAGGGAGAATGTATTTCTCCATAGGGGAGAATGAAGTTTTCTCTAATAGCGTTTTTTTATGAAAACAGGTGAGCAGCCGCAGGGCAGTTTGCCAATTTGCAAGACGGGAGTGACGAGAATGGCAGAAGCGAAAGACGATATTGTCTTGTCAATTCGCGGTATGTGCAAGTCGTTTGGCCGCAACCGAGTACTTGATCATATCAATCTGGATGTAAAACGCGGTACAGTTATGGGGCTTATGGGCGAAAACGGCGCCGGTAAGTCTACCATGATGAAATGTCTGTTCGGTACTTATCAAAAGGATGAGGGCAAGATTTTCCTCAATGGCAAGGAGATCAGTTTTTCCGGCCCGAAAGACGCGCTGGAAAACGGAATTGCAATGGTGCATCAGGAACTGAACCAGTGCCTGGAGCGCAGTGTGATTGATAACCTGTTCCTGGGGCGGTACCCGGTCAACTCTATGGGCGTGGTTGACGAAGGGCAGATGAAGAAGAAAGCAGCCGATCTGTTCCGCAAGCTGGGCATGACTGTCAATCTGACCCAGCCCATGCGCAATATGTCGGTTTCGCAGCGGCAGATGTGTGAAATTGCCAAAGCCATCTCTTACAATGCCCAGGTCATCGTTCTGGATGAGCCGACTTCTTCGCTGACGGTGCAGGAAGTGAATAAACTCTTTGAGATGATGCGCATGCTGAAAGAACAGGGCATTGCGCTGATATACATCTCACATAAGATGGACGAAATTTTTGAAATTTGTGACCAGGTTTCGGTTCTGCGTGACGGCAACCTGGTTATGACCAAGGACAGTAAGGACACCAACATGGGCGAGCTGATCACCGCCATGGTTGGCCGTTCGCTGGAAAGCCGCTTCCCGCCGGTGGACAATATCCCCGGGGATCCGATCTTGTCCATCCAGCATCTGTCCACCAAATATGCGCCTTATCTGCAGGATATCAGCTTTGATGTGCGCGAGGGCGAAATTTTTGGTCTGTATGGCCTGGTGGGCGCCGGACGTACAGAGCTGCTGGAAACCATTTTCGGCGTGCGTACCCGTGCGGCAGGTCGTGTGTATTTCCGCGACCACCTGATGAACTTCAACAATGCCCACGAAGCGATCGAGCATGGATTTGCCCTGATTACCGAGGAACGCAAGGCAAACGGCCTGTTCCTGAAGAGCGATTTGACATTCAATACTACCATTGCCAACCTGGACCAGTACAAAGGTGGCCTTGGGCTGTCAATGCCCAAAATGGTAAAAGCCACAAGCAAGGAGATCAAGGTCATGCACACCAAGTGCATGGGACCTGACGATATGATCACCAGTTTGTCCGGCGGCAACCAGCAAAAGGTCATTTTTGGCAAATGGCTGGAACGCGAACCCCAGGTCTTTATGATGGATGAACCTACGCGCGGTATAGACGTTGGCGCAAAGTACGAAATCTATGAGCTGATCATCAAGATGGCCAAACAGGGAAAGACGGTTATTGTTGTTTCCTCTGAAATGCCTGAGATTCTGGGTATCACCAACCGGATCGGCGTTATGTCCAACGGACATCTTTCCGGCATTGTGAATACCAAGGAAACAAATCAGGAAGAGCTTTTGAGACTCAGCGCAAAATACCTGTAATGGGGGATAATGATCTATGGCAACTGCAACACAAACTTCAAAAATTCTTTCGGCGGAGCAGGAAGCCAAGCTTCGCCAGCCAATCGATGAATATGTTGGGAAAATCCAGGCGCAGATCGATGAACTTCGTACTGACGGTACTGAAAAAGCTGTCAATATCCAGAATGAGCTGGATAACCTGAAGCGCGACCGCATCTATACCGCGCAGGAAAAAACGGAACGTGAGACCAAACTGAAGGCTGAATTGGCAGCGGCCAAGGCAGTTGAAGAAAAAAACAAGGGCCAGATCAACAAGCTGATCGCTGATGCCGAAGCCTATTTGAAAGCCCATTATGACAGCGACTATTACCAGGCGGTGGTGGCCAGCTGCAAGCAGGAAAAGGTACAAGCCCAGCAGAAATATCAGGCAACTGTAGAACAGCTGAAAAAGGAACACGAGACGGCGCTTTCCAAGCTGAGCAATCAGCAGGAAATCAAGGACGAAAAGTATGTCCACAAGAACCGCCTGTTCGACGCCAAAATGCAGTTGGATAAGGATTGCCAGGCAATCAAGGACCGCCAGCATGCTGCGTTTGATTACAAATATCACCTGATCGATATGCTGCGCCTGTCCAAGTTTACGGTTGGCGAGTCTCTGGCGCAAAAGTGGGAAAACTACAAGTACACATTTAATCGCCGTGACTTTTTGCTGCGCAACGGTCTGTACATTGCAATCGTTATCATCTTTATTATACTGTGCCTGATTGCCCAGTTCGGCAAGAAAGTGCCGCTGCTTACCGTCAACAATATTTTGAACATTCTGCAGCAGGCTTCGCCGCGCATGTTCCTGGCTTTGGGCGTTGCCGGGCTGATCCTGCTGGCCGGCACGGACCTGTCCATTGGCCGTATGGTTGGTATGGGCATGACTGCCGCTACCATCATTATGCACAAGGGAATCAACACCGGTGCGGTTTTTGGCCATGTGTTTGATTTTACCGGGCTGCCGGTCGTTGCACGCGTTATTTTGGCGCTGCTTGTCTGCATTGTCCTGTGCACAGTCTTTACCACCATCGCAGGTTTCTTTACAGCCAAGTTCAAAATGCACCCATTCATTTCTACGATGGCGAACATGCTGGTCATTTTTGGCTTGGTCACCTATTCAACCAAGGGTGTTTCCTTTGGCGGTATCGAAAGCAACATCCCCAGCATGATCATCCCCAAGATTGGCGGTTTCCCCACCATTATCCTGTGGGCTATCGCAGCTGTGATCATTGTGTGGTTCATCTGGAACAAGACGACTTTTGGTAAAAACCTGTTCGCAGTCGGCGGCAACCCCGAAGCTGCTGCTGTTTCCGGCATCTCGGTATTCCGCGTTACGGTAGGCGCGTTTGTTCTGGCAGGCATTCTGTATGGCTTCGGCTCCTGGCTGGAATGCATCCGTATGGTGGGCTCCGGCTCCGCTGCATATGGTCAGGGCTGGGAAATGGACGCCATCGCGGCCTGCGTTGTGGGCGGCGTTTCTTTCACCGGCGGTATCGGCAAGATTTCCGGCGTGGTTGTCGGTGTGTTCATCTTCACCGCGTTGACTTACTCTCTGACCACTTTGGGTATTGATACGAACCTGCAGTTCGTGTTCTCCGGCATCATCATTCTGGTTGCTGTTATGCTGGACTGCCTCAAGTACGTTCAGAAGAAATAATCTATACCGGGCTGTACGGCAAAAATTCGGCTGTGTTTATAAAAAACAGGCTGAATTTCCGGCGCTCCGGTGCCTCCCGGCATAAACCGCAGCGTATCATCAGATAACACAAAAGCATGTGCATGACAAAACAAATCGAAAATTTTGGGTTTTCGAGGAGGGCGGGTGCACATGCTTTTATTTTTGACCCGCAAAATCTTTGCCGTATCCCCAAAACCGCTGCCTGTATGCAAGGCATTTGCCTTTACCCGGCGGTATGGTATAATTTGAGGCAATACCACATAATTCTAAGTGCCGATACGGCGAGCGAGGTGCGGCAGATGCCAAGCCAAAAGCGCAGATAATACTGGATGTCTTATCGAGCATTTTGGCAACGCAGATGCCGTGCCGCAGCTGCCGGAGCGGTGCTTAAGCCGTAAGGCGGGAATTGTGCGGTGTTGCCTTGAGAAAGAAACCGGAAGGGAGGAGAGCGATGTGATCTATCTTTCTGAATTTTATTTTCCCAGCCAAAACAGCGAGGCTAACTACCTTGCCGAGTCGCCGCGGGCCAAAATGACCTGCTATGATTCTTTCTACCCCTTTGGCCTGTTTGCGGGCCGGGGCTTGAAAGCACTGGACCTGGCGGATGTGACCATTTTGTACGGCGGCAACGGCTCCGGCAAAACCACAGCGCTCAACGTGATGGCGGACGCTTTGCGCCTGCAGCGCGGGGCACAGTATAACCGCAGTGATTTCTTCCCGGATTATGTCTCCCTGTGCCAGTTCCACACCCTGCACGCCATCCCGGCGGGCAGCCTGATTTTGACCAGCGACGATGTGTTTGACTATATGTTGGATGTGCGCGCCATCAACGATAACATTGATACCCGCCGCGGCAGCCTGTTTGATGAATACACCGAGGCCCGCACCGCCAAATTCCAGATGCACAGCATGGAGGATTATGACCGGCTCAAGCAGGTCAGCGCGGCACGGCGCTATTCCAAATCTCAGGTGGCGCGCAAAACTTTGTCTCCCAACATCCGCACCCACTCCAACGGCGAAAGCGCCTTTTTGATGTTCCAGGAAAAACTGCGCGGGGATGCCCTTTATCTGTTGGATGAACCGGAAAACAGCCTTTCCGCCGCGCGGCAGATCGCTTTGGCGGATTTTTTGGCAGATTCGGCCCGGTTTTACGGCTGCCAGTTTGTGCTGGCCACCCATTCGCCGTTTTTGCTGGCAATCCCCGGTGCCCGCATTTATGATCTGGACAGTGACCCGGTGCGCACCCGCCGCTGGACCGAGCTGGAAAGCGTGCGGGATACCTTTGAGTTTTTCCAACAGCACAAGGAGGAGTTTTGATGGCGGAACGCCGATTTTATCAAGGGGAGACCTTTGCCAATTATGACCCCGGCGAGCTGCTGGAAAACGCCGAGTTCGAGGACTGTGTGTTTGACCACTGCCGCTGGCTGGGCACGCGGGTGCAGAACTGCCGCTTCAACGCCTGTACCTTTGACCACTGCAATTTTTCCGGCGTGGTGTTCAGCTTTACCACCATGAAAGATGCCTGGCTGCTGAACAGTGCGTTCCGCTCCATGGCGTGGGGCGGGCTGCAGGGCAAAAGCGGGGTGTTCCAGCCGTTTGGCAAAATCAAAAACTGCGCGTTCCGCTACAATGATTTTTCCGGCATGGCACTGAACGGCTTTGACTGGACCGGGGCGGAACTGCAGCAATGCACCTTTGATGATACCCGCCTTGCCGGGGCCAGCTTTTACGGCGTGCGGCTGGGCGGAACCCGGTTCACCCGCTGCGATTTGCAAAAAGCCGACCTGCGCACCGCCGAAGAATACGCCATTGATTTGGAGACCAACAAGTTGAAAGGCGCAAGGTTCAGCTTTCCTGATGTGGTAAGGTTACTGGATGGAACGGGGATTGTGATCGAGTGAGGCGCTTAAAACGACCCAACGTAAGGTGCTTTGATGAAAACCCAAATAGGAAATTGGCTTCCCTCTGAGGGGTGGTTCTCTTTATAATGCACTACCACCATTTAACCTGTCTCTTACCCGTTGGAACGCCCATTGTGCGCCCGCTAACCTGACGGGATAACGATTTTTAGAAAATGATAAACCGGGTAAAAAAACCAAAAACTCGCCCTGAATTTTTACAATTCGAAAATGGTGAAAATGTTGTGGAATTTTTTGGCGTGTGGTATAATAAATGAAATTGCGGTTTATGGTTGATTTTTCGGCCCGGCCGCATTTGATTAAAAAAGCAACGCGCGGCCGAACAGGCTGCCGGGTGCAGCCGGAAAATCCCCGGGTACGCCCATTTATAAGGAGGAACGAACGGAACATGCAGAAGAAAAAAATCACCGCATTCCTGCTGGCGCTGGCAATGGTGTCCGCTATGGCACTGCCCGTTTTTGCACAGGAGCCGAACCCGCAGACTGAAACCGCTGCAAGCATTGCAGTGGTGGAAACTGCTACCCCGGAAACCGCAGCCACCGAGGAACCGAAAGTTGACGCTGAACCGGCAGAGGACAACGTGAAAGAGGACGCCGCTACCTATGATGCACCGCCGGAGAACGGCTGGTATCAGGAATACCCCGGCGGCCCCTGGTATTGGTACGAAAACGGCGTGCGCCAGGGCACCACTGGCCGCGGCAAGGAAATCTATGACCCCAAGAGCGATGCTTGGTACTGGCTGGATGCTGTTCAGGGCGGCGCTATGACCACCAATAAGGACGTCTATCAGGACTCCAACGGCGGCAAGTGGGTGCGTTACGATGCCAACGGCCATATGGTCAAGGGCTGGGATACCAACTCTCAGGGTACTTATTACTTTGACCTCATCACCGGCGCTATGGCAAAGGGCACCGTTGTGATCGACGGCATTACCTGCGTGTTTGATTACAACACCGGCATTCTGCAGTCCACCAACGTGGATGTGACCAAGTACCGCGAGATCAAGCGCACCAACTACTATGCTGACGGCAGCGTGATGAATACCCTGACCACCGATTACGATGCACAGGGCCGCCTGCTGAAAGAGCAGCGCCGCGATAAGTCCGGCAACCTGCAGGTTCAGGACGACTTCTATTATGAATACAACGGCATGCTGACCAAGCATACCCACCGCGAGTACGGCAACGACAACTACTCTTACGAGTATCGCTATGAGTATGATAAAAGCAACCGCTTTGCCAAGATCTCCGTTTACCGCTACAATGGCGGCTGGTACCTGTACAGCTACTGGACTGCCAAAGAGTGGGACAGCCTGGGCAGCGTTTCCAAGTTCTGGGAATACAACGGCCAGAACAAAGTTACCTGCATCGTCAACCTGACCAGCAGCGGCAGCCGTAACCGTTACACCAAGATGACCATTGTGAACAGCAGCAACAAGACCGTGCGTACTGACACCTGGAGCTATGACAGCAACGGCCACCTGGCCGGCTGGACCAACAGCGGCAACTCCAACGGCTATTCTAACGTGCTCAGACTCTCCAGCGATAACAATATTGGCGCTGGCAACCCGCTGTTCGACCGTCATTGCGGCAAATTTGTCACCGATGACAAGATCACCAGCGCTTCCATCAAGTTCCAGAACGATGAAGTTGTCGAGATCCGCCAGAACAACCAGCGCATCTCTTACACCAACCAGGAAAGCATGGGTATGAACAGCAGCAACAATCTGACCCGTACCTTTGCTACCTACACGGATGGCGGCAACTTCCGTTACCGCACCCTGGTTGAGTACTTCAAGTACAAGAACTAAGGCAACACCGCACAATTCCCACCTGACGGCTTAAGCACCGCTCCGGCGGCTGCGGCACGGCATCTGCGTTGCCAAA
>ERZ772870.1609-NODE-1609-length-15067-cov-21.785505_pt1 | contig 15067 bp, 13 predicted proteins | sample MGYA00511376_ERZ772870 | MGnify/ENA primary metagenome ERZ772870 (study PRJEB29015, sample SAMEA2737719) | human gut metagenome | biome: human gut; feature: human-associated habitat; material: faeces | place: China | collected 2012 ... | reverse complement strand
TGCAGACGGTAAGTATAGATTGAATTGAAAGAGAGGAATCCCCTTTATGATGAACAATGAGATCAAAATGCCCGCTAACTTTGCTGCGATCGATGAGAACGAAATGGTGTACCTGCAGGGTGGCGCAACCACCGAGGCTACCGCTTGGGACGTGTTCCTGAACGTTGGCAAGCTGTTCAACTACATCGCCCGCGTGTTCTCCGCAGGCAGCTCCATCGTCAACAACATCAATGTTATCGTGACCACCTTCCAGACCCTGAGCACCTTCAGCCTGACCGCTAAGAACTAAGGTTTGGGCCAAAACCGAATCAGCATTCACAGGGCATCCGCTCCGGCAGGCGCGGGTGCTCTTTTTTGCTGCACAGGGTGGGAAGGCATTCGCCCCCAAATGCAGGAAAGCAGCCGTTTTTCTGCAAAGCGGGCGGATTGTCCATTGACAAGGCTCAAGAGGGTGTCGTATACTAACGATGCCTTGCAAGAAACCCCGCATCCGCGGAATAAAAGAGGAGAGAGAATATGAAAAATAACAACAGCAGCATCAAGACCGTTGTCGCTGTCGGTATCGGCGCGGCATTGTTCTTTGTTCTGGGGCGTTTTGTGGCCATTCCCAGCCCGGTGCCCAACACCAACATCAGCCTGCAGTACGCGGTGCTCGGTCTGCTGGCCGCCATGTACGGCCCTGTGGCCGGCGCCCTGATCGGCTTCATCGGCCATGCCCTCATCGACCTGTCCTGGGGCGGCATCCCGTGGTGGAGCTGGGTCATCGCCTCCGCCTTCACCGGCGTGGTCGTCGGCCTGTTTGCCAAGAAGCTGAATGTGCAGGAGGGCGACTTCAACAAGCGTAAGGTCGCCACCTTCGCCATCGCCAATGTCGTGGCCCATGCCATTGCCTGGATCGTCGTTGCGCCTGTGCTGGACATCCTGATCTACGCCGAGCCCGCCAATAAGGTCTTTGCACAGGGCGCGTTTGCCGCTGTGTCCAACATCATCACGGCTGTCGTCGTCGGCGGCCTGCTGATTCTGGCCTACACCAAGACCATCGCCAAGAAGGGCTCTCTGGACAAAGAGTAATCCGCTGTTAAACCCGTATGCCTTCCCACAAACGCGGGAAGGCATTTTGCTGTTCCACCACAATTTCCCCTGCGAGGTGCCGTATGGCTGAAACGAGAACCCCGATCATATCCTTTAAAAATTTTTCTTTCCAGTATCGCGCCCAGAAGCAGCCCACGCTGCATGACATCAATCTGGACATCTACCCCGGGGAGCGCGTGCTGATCGCCGGGCCGTCCGGCAGCGGCAAGTCCACGCTGGCGGCCTGCATCAACGGCCTGAACCCGTTTTCCTACCCCGGCAAGTGCACGGGCACGCTGACTGTGGACGGCGTGGACGCGCCCCACAGCAGTATTTTTGAGCTGGCGGGCCACGTCGGCACGGTGCTGCAGGACCCGGACGGCCAGTTCATCGGCCTGACGGTGGGGGAGGACATCGCCTTTGCGCTGGAGAACAGCTGCACCCCGCAGGACGAAATGCACGAGATCACCCGCCGCGCCGCCGGGCTGGTCGGCATCGAGAACCACCTCGACTACGCTCCGCACGAGCTTTCCGGCGGTCAGAAGCAGCGCGTCAGCCTTGCGGGCGTCATGGTCGACGAGGTAAAGATTTTACTGTTCGATGAGCCGCTGGCAAACCTTGACCCGGCCACGGGCAAGCAGGCCATTGAGCTGATCGACGCGATCCAGCAAAAGACCGACACGACGGTCCTCATCATTGAGCACCGCCTTGAGGACGTGCTCTGGCGCAGCGTGGATCGCATTGTGCTGGTCAACGAGGGCCGCATCCTGGCCGACCTACGCCCCGACGAGCTGCTGTCCGGCGCACTGCTGGCAGAAAACGGCATCCGCGAGCCGCTTTACGTCACGGCCATGCGGTATGCGGGCATTGACATCACGCCCGCCAAGCACCCCGCCCACGTTGACTCCGTCGTGCTGGATGACGCCGATACCGAGAAGCTGCGCGCCTGGTTCCGCGCCGAGCCGCTGCCCGCGGCCAAGCCTGCCCCGACCCCGCTGCTGGAGGTCAAGGGTCTGTCCTTCGGCTACAGCAAGGACCAGCACACCCTGTCCGACGTGAGCTTCACGATTGGAAAAGGGGAGATGGTCAGCATCGTGGGCCGCAACGGCGCGGGCAAGTCAACGCTCTCCAAGCTGATCTGCGGCTTTGAGACGCCCGACAGCGGTGAAATTTTCTTTGACGGAAAAGACCTGAAAGACGAAAACATCCGCCGCCGCGCCAGGCATATCGGCTATGTCATGCAGAACCCGAACCAGATGATCTCCAAGACGATGATCTTTGACGAGGTCGCGCTGGGCCTGCAGGGAAGCGGCCTGACCGATGCTGAGATTCGCGTCAGGGTCGAGGACACGCTGAAGGTCTGCGGCTTGTACCCGTTCCGCAACTGGCCCATCTCGGCGCTGAGCTTCGGCCAGAAAAAGCGCGTGACCATCGCCAGCGTGCTGGTGCAGGACCCCGAGCTTATCATTCTGGACGAGCCGACGGCGGGCCAGGATTTCCGACATTACACCGACATTATGGAGTTCCTGCGCGGGCTGAACGCCAAGGGTGTGACCGTGGTCATGATCACCCACGATATGCACCTGATGCTGGAATACACGCCGCGGGCGCTGGCCTTTTGCGACGGGCGGCTCATTGCGGACCGCAGCGCGGCGGCCATCCTCTGTGACCCGGCGCTGATCGAGCAGGCGGCCTTGAAGGAGACGAGCCTTTACACGCTGGCCAACCGCTGCGGCATCACGCCCGCCGAGAAATTTGTGGAGCGCTTTATCGCGGCAGACAGGGAGGTGCGCGCCGATGGCTGCTAATACCGTTTTGAACTATATGCCGCGCAAAAGCGTGGTACACGACCTGACCGGCACGACAAAGCTGGCGTTCTTTCTGCTGTTTACCTTCGCCAGCATGATCACCTACAACACCTGGGTGCTGTTGGGGCTGATGGCCGTCAGCTTTGCGGTGTTCAGGCTCAGCCACATCAAGCTGCGCGAGGTTCGTTTCATGCTGGTCTTTATGCTGGTGTTCCTCGCACTGAACGACCTGTTCATCTTCCTCTTCGACCCGAACCAGGGCACGGCGCTCTACGGTACCCGCACGGTGCTTTGCCACCTGTTCTGGCGGTACGACCTGACCGCCGAGCAGCTGTTCTATATGTTCAACATCTCGCTGAAATATTTTGTCGCGCTGCCGGTGGCCATTCTGTTCATCTCGGCCACGAACCCCAGTGAGTTCGCCGCCAGCCTGAACAGCATCGGCATCTCATACAAGGTCGGCTATTCCGTCGCCATTGCGCTGCGGTACATTCCGGATATTCAGCGCGATTACCACAGCATCAGCCAGGCACAGCAGGCCCGCGGCGTCGAGCTGGGCCGCAGCGAGCCGTTCTTCAAGCGCCTGAAGAATTCGGTCAGCATCCTGCTGCCGCTGATTCTGACGAGCTTGAACCGCATCGACACGATCTCCAACGCCATGGAGCTGCGCGGCTTCGGCAAGCATGACAAGCGCACCTGGTACACCCGCCGCCCCTTTGCCCGCCGCGATTTTATCGCGCTGGCAGTCGGCGTCGTGCTGCTGCTCATCAGTCTGACCGTGACGATCAGGTTTGGACGGTTTTATAATCCGTTTGTGTAAAAAACGAAAATTGCGCCCCTGCGGCATAACTCCGTAGGGGCGCATTCTATATGAGCCCGTGCCCGTTTGCGGTGGCGGAAGCTTTCCCGGGCGGATATGGAATCTGCCCCTACACATAGGGACGGCGCCTGCATCGACTCGGAAAGTCCGTGTTGCCGTGGTCGAACAATGCCCGCCCCTGCAACCCCATCAAAAAAACAGCCGCCCGCTCAGGCATCGTACCTGGGCGGGCGGCTGTTATTCTGATTTTACTGCATCAGCCCACACACCAGCTGTGCATAGGCAACGGGGTCCTCAATGGGCAGACCGGCGATCAGCAGGGCCTGGTCATAGAGCAGCTCGGCGTACTTGGCGACCTTGTCGGTGTCGCCCGCGGCGTGGGCAGCCTTCAGGGCGGCAAAGACCGTGTGGTTAGGGTTCAGCTCCAGCACCTTCGTGCTCTCGACGCCCTCTGCGTTGGGCATGCGGCGCAGTACCTTCTCCATCTCCATCGAGATACCGCCCTCGGCAGACAGGGTGACGGGGTGCTCCTGCAGGGTCGGATTGACCTTGACCTCCTTGACCTTGCCGTTCAGGTCCTTCTTGATTTCCTCAAACAGGTCCTTGTTCTCGGTCTCGGCAGCCTCGGCAGCCTTCTTCTCGTCCTCGGTCTCCAGACCCAGGTCACCGGAGTTGATGTTCTTAAACTCCTTCTCCTTGTAGTCGCGCATCATCTGCAGGCAGAACTCATCCACATCCTCGGTGCAGAGCAGCAGGTCGTAGCCCTTGCTCAACACCAGCTGGGCGTTGGGCAGCTTGCCCAGACGGTCCGTGTCGTCACCGGCGGCAAAGTAGATGCACTTCTGCTCCTCGGGCATCTTCTCGACGTACTCGTCCAGCGTGACGAGCTTTTTCTCCTTGGCGGAGTAGAACATCAGCAGGTCGCCCAGAAGATCCTTGTGCATGCCGTAGTCGCCGTAGATGCCGAACTTGATCTGGCGGCCAAAGTTCTTCCAGAAGGTCTCATACTTCTCGCGGTCATTGACGAGCATCGCGTGCAGCTCGTTCTTGATCTTCTTTTCCAGAGAATTGCGCATCAGCTTGAGCTGGTTATCCTTCTGCAGCGTCTCACGGCTGATGTTCAGACTCAGATCCTCGCTGTCCACAACACCCTTCACAAAGCTGAAATAATCCGGCAGCAGGTCGGCACACTTCTCCATGATCATAACGCCGGAGGCATACAGCGCCAGACCCTTCTCGTACTCCTTGGTGTAGTAGTCGTAAGGGGTCGAGCCGGGGATGAACAGCAGCGCGGTGTAGGTCGCCGTACCCTCGGTGCGGCTGGTGATGACGCGCAGCGGGTCGGTGTAGTCCATGAATTTGTTCTTGTAGAACTCATTGTAGTCCTCGTCCTTGACCTCGTTCTTCGGGCGCTTCCAGATGGGCACCATGCTGTTCAGCGTTTCCAGCTCGGTGTAGGTCTCGTACTCGGGCTTGTAGTCGTCGCCCGCGTCCTCCGGCTTCGGCTTCTGGCGGGATTTCTCGCGGTACATCGTGATGGGGAAGCGGATATAGTCGCTGTACTTCTTAACGAGGTTTGCAAGCTCATAATCCTCGAGGTACTCGCTGTACTTGTCGGTATCGGTGTCGTCCTTCAGCACCAGAATGATCTCGGTGCCGACGTCCTCCTTGTCAGCCTCGGTCAGGGTGTAGCCCTCGACGCCGGTGGACTCCCACTTCCAGGCCGTGTCAGCGCCCTGCGCGCGGGAGATGACGGTGACCTTTTTGGCCACCATGAACGCGGAATAGAAGCCGACGCCGAACTGACCGATGATGTCGATGTTATCGCTCTGGTTCTCGGTCTTGAAGTCAAGGGAGCCGGACCTGGCAATCGTGCCGAGGTTCTTCTCCAGCTCCTCCTTCGTCATGCCGATGCCGTTATCGGTGATGGTCAGCGTGCGGCTGTCCTTGTCGGGCTGGATGTGGATTTTCAGGTCGTCCTTCGTGATGCCGACGGACGTGTCGGTCAGGCTCTTAAAGTAGCGCTTGTCGCAGGCGTCCGATGCGTTGGAGATCAGCTCACGCAGGAAGATCTCGCGGTTTGTATAGATAGAATTGATCATCAGGTCAAGCAGCTTTTTGCTCTCGGCCTTAAACTGACGCATAGCCATGGTAGAAAACCTCACTTTATACAAATGAAATTAGCACTCGTTTATTTCAACTGCTAAAGTTAGTTTAGCACTCTTTTTAATAAAGTGCAACCCTTGCGCAGCATTTTAACAAAAAATTTAAATTCAGGGCTTTTCAAACGTGGGAATTTGCGGTATGCTAACAATGTATAAGGTATTCTGTTAAACAGCGCGGTAGGGGCTGGGCATGCCCGGCCCGCGGGCTTGCCTGTGAATGTCTGCCTGCGTACAGATGCGGGCCGCATATAGGCGGCCCCTACGCCCTGCCGACAAAAAACGATCCCTTACCATAGAAATACCATAGAAAGAGGAATCCATCATGCAAATATACACTCACACTCTCCCCGGCGGCGCACAGCTCATCGGGTATCTGCGCGATATGACCGTCGAGATGCCTGCCTTCAACACCCGTCCGGCCATTCTCATCCTGCCGGGCGGCGGCTACGCTTGGTGCAGCAGGCGCGAGGCCGACCCCGTTGCCATGCAGTTTCTGCAGGCGGGCTACAACGTCTTTACCCTCTATTACACCTGCCGAAGTGACGAGACCGTGCCCGCGCTTCGTTGGCAGCCGCTGATCGACGCTGCCGGGGCGATCCTGCATATCCGCCGCAATGCAGAGCAGTTCGGCACCGACCCGGCAAAAATCGCCATCTGCGGCTTCTCGGCGGGCGGCCATCTGGCGGCGTCCACGGCCATCCTGTGGGACGCCGAGCCTGTGCAGACCGCCCTTGGCATCCACGGCACCGAGGCCCGCCCCGATGCCGTTGTGCTGGGCTATCCGGTCATCACGGCGGGGGAATACCGCCACGACGGCTCCCTTGTCAACCTCTGCGGCGATGACGCCGACCTGCGCGCCACAATGAGCCTGGAAAACCAGGTCCGCGACGGTCTGCCGCCCTTCTTCGTCTGGCATACGGTGGAGGACCCGTCCGTCCCCGTGCAGAACTCTTTGATGCTTGCCGGTGCGCTGACAGCCCATAAGGTCCCGCTGGAGCTGCATCTTTTCGCCCACGACGGCCACGGCACAAGCACCTGCACGCGGGAGGTCAACACCCCCAACAAGCACAACAGCGCCTGGGTGGCCCTCTGCACGGACTGGCTGGCCGAAACCTTTGATTTTCACCTGTAACAGGAGATGACAAAGCATGAAAATCATGTTTTACGCGCTGCGCCCTTTTGATGAGCAGCAATACTGCGAGCCCTACAAAGCCCGCTACGGCATCGACTACACCGGCACGCCCGACGTGCCGCGCCCGGATAACCTGCATCTGGCCGAGAGCTGCGACGCCGTCAGCACGAACCCCTGCGAGATACGCCCTGAATATTTGCAGACATGGGCTGAAATGGGCGTCAAATATCTGCCCTGCCGCAGCATCGGCTATGATCATATCCCGCTGGACACCGCCAAAAAGCTGGGTCTGCGCATCAGCCACAGCCATTACCCGCCGGACGGCGTGGCCAACTATACGATCATGCTCATGCTGATGTGTACCCGCCGCATGAACGAAATCATGCTGCGCGCCAACGTGCAGGACTACTCGCTGCCCGGCAAGATGGGCCGCGATATTTCCGGCTGCACGGTGGGTGTCATCGGTACGGGCAAGATCGGCCAGACGGTCATCCGCCACCTGAGCGGCTTCGGCTGCAAGATTTTGGCCTACGACCTCTACCAGAACGACGCGGTCAGGCAGTACGCCGACTACGTCACGCTGGACGAGCTTTACGCGCAAAGTGACATTATCACGCTGCACACGAACGCCACGGCGGAGAACCACCACCTCATCAACGCCGGCGCCCTTGCAAAAATGAAAGACGGCGTGCTGCTCGTCAACACGGCGCGGGGCACGCTCATTGACCCCGACGCGCTGATCGCCGGGCTGGAAAGCGGCAAGATCGGCGGTGCGGGCCTCGACGTCATTGAGGATGAGACCGGTATTTACTATTACAACCGCATGGGGCAGGCCATCCCGAACCGCGAACTGAACCTGCTGCGCAGCTATCCCAATGTCATCGTCAGCCCGCACACGGCGTTTTACACCGACGTCAATGTCGCCAGCATGGTGCAGAGCCCGTTTGAGGCGCTGGACGCCTATGCCCACGGCCAGCCCTACGCCGGTGAGGTGCAGCTGTGATGCCAGCCGTTGAGCCGGGCCGCTGCGGCGAACACTGGGACGACTGCCCGCGGCTGGCGGCAGGGGACCGCTTTGACTTTGCCTGTGCGGGCTGCGGCGACTGCTGCCGCCAGAGGAGCGATCTGGTGCTGTCGGGGTATGACCTCTACCGCATTGCGCGGCGGCTTAGCTTGCCGCCCCGTATCGTGGCGGCGGCTTTCTGCAAAAGCTACCTTGCGCCTGAAAGCTGCCTGCCTGCCCTGCGCCTGACGCCGGACCCCAAAACCGGCAACTGCCGCTTTTTTGAGGGCAGCGCCTGCACCATCCACGCCGCGCGCCCGCTGGCCTGTGCGCTCTACCCGCTGGGGCAGAGCATCGACACGGTGACAGCGCAGACGGAATATTACGTCCAGACGCCGCTTTGCGGTGCACGGGCAGGGGAGGCACGGACGCTGCAGGACTATCTGCAGGATTCCGCCGTGCTGGACCGCGCGGGGGTGGATGCCCGCTGGGCCATCGTCTGCACGCAGCTTTCCCACCGTTTACAGGCCGCGGGCGGCGCGGATAACCCCCGCTTCTCCGCCGCTGTCAGGCGTATGGAGCGTGCCCTCTACTACGACTACGAGCTCGGCGACGACTTCTACCCGCAGTTTTGTCAAAACATAGAAATTTTAATGCCGCTTTTGGACAGGATGCTGTAACCGAACAACAACAAAAGCGCTGTGACCTTTTCAAACAGTCACAGCGCTTTTCCTATATTGCTTTGTAGGGGCCGCACATATGCGGCCCGCAGCCTGAAGATAACCGCCCATCTGCGGGAAAGCCGCGGGCCGGGCATGCCCGGCCCCTACGTGTAAATCAGCAGATAAAGAATCCGCCTCTGCCGCCGCAGCAGCACCAGCTCAAAATATTGCACACCAATAAATACATCCAGAACGACAGACAGAAAGACCCCGGGCTGCCGCTGGGCTGGGCGTAGGGCTGCTGGTAGCTTGTGTAGCTGCGGCCCGGGCTTTGCAGCTGATCCAGCAGGTTTTGATAAGCGTAGTTGTTCGGCTCCATCGAGACCGCCGTCCGGGCCTCCTCCTGCGCGCGGATGTTGTTGCCAAGCCCCTGATTGGCCAGCGCGGCGTAGTAGTGCCACTGGGCCGTGCGGTTGGCAGTGGGGATGCCGTTCAGCGTGTTCATGGCCTCCTCATAGAAGCCGCTGCGGATGTAGTTTGCCGCGGCACGCAGCTCTGGGTCACCGGCAGCGCTGCCGTAACTCTGCCGTCCGGACGAGCCGCTTGTGCTGTAATACCCAAACCCGAACGGTCCAAAGCCAAACCCGGCCCCGCTGAACGGGTCCTGATACTGCTGGCTGTAGCCGCTCTGGCTGCTGCCATAGCGCTGCCCGCCGGCACTGTAGGACGCCCCGCCGCCCTGCTTGATGCGCATGATCTCGCTGTAAGCAGCCTGTACCTCTTTAAAGTGCTCCTCCGCCGACGGGTCATCGGGGTGCAGGTCGGGGTGGTACTCCTTGCATTTTTTGCGGTAGGCTTTTTTAATCGTTTCGTCGTCGGCACTGGGGGTGATGCCCAATACACTGTATGGATCAGTCATGGCGCTTTGCCTCCCTGTGCTTGCGTACCAGCGCGTATTTGCTCCACACGCCGGAATAGATCGTGTTGTACAATAGCTTCCCCTCCGGGGTGTCCTTTAAAATCGGCAGCATCTCAAACTGCTGTGCGCAGCGGCCCATCTGCTGGGTCAAAAGCTCGTGGCAGCGCTGCTCATAGGCGGCGGGCGGCAGCTCGTCCGCCAGCTGCTGCAGGGCGTTGAACTGCCCGCGGCGGCTGTCCTTTTCCATATCGTCGTAGGCGTCCATCAGGTAGATGAACGCCCCCAGCCCATTGCCCATGCCGCGCAGCGCCGGGGCCCAGATGTCGTCGCGGCAAGCGAACACCTCGCCCAGCAGTGCGCCAAAGGCATTGCACAGCGCGTCCAAATCGTGGCTGCCGGCGCTTTCCAGCGCGTTCAGCCTGTCCAGCTGTGCGGCCATGGTCTGCAGCTGGCGCGGCCAGCGCTCCCGCAGGGCGGGCAGGCTTGGCTCCAGCTTTTGCGCCTGCGTCAGACTGGCGCGGCGGTGATCGTCCTGCCAGTCATCGAGAAAGTTGTAGTACGCCAGCGCGGCGGTCATGTCGGCGGCGTAGTCCAGCAGTTCGTTGTCCGCGCGGGGACGCTTTTTCAGTGGGTGGGGCACGCAGCGGCCCTCGGAAAAGGCCGTGGGCGTGTCATACAGTGCTGTCAGCAGAATGGCGACAAACGCCATGTCATAGCTCAATGCCAACTGTCCGGTGCGTCCGTAGCGGCGGCCAAGCGTCCGGCACAGCCCGCAGTAGTAAGCCTGGTAGCGGTCCATTTCGGCGTCTGCCAGACCCTTACGGTAAAGCGTAACATATCCGAACATCGCGCGTCAACTCTTTTTGATGAACTGATGGCCGCACTTCGGGCAGGTGATGCTGATCTTGCCGCGCCCGCGGGGCACGCGCAGCTGCTGGCCACACTGGGGGCAGCGGTAATAGTGATAGTCCTTGCGCTGCTTGAACCGCACCTGCTGCTTGCCAAACCACGTGGTAACGCGGTTCTGGTAGGAGAGATATTTGAGGTTTTCGCTGTACCGCTTGCGGGTGTTGCGGCTCAAAATGCGGAAATAGCTGTAGACGATGGCCGCCAGCCCCAGCCAGTACAGCACCGGCGACACCCACGCACCGATGACAATAAGGATAAGCGACGAAATACACAGGAAACCGCCGAACTGGTCGAACCCATATCGGCCCGCCATAAACCGCTGAAACCAGCCTTTCATGTAAAAACCACCTTTTCGCGGCAAAGCCGCATTGTTTTCATCGTACTATTATGGCACACAAATATGGGCAAATCGTGAACAAGCGGGGAATAGAGTTTGAACAAAAGCTAGATTTAATCAGCATCTATATGTGCTACAGGTATATAGACTTTTTTCAACGGAATCATTTTTTTGTATTTTTCGCTAAGGTCATCATAATACTTTAAAATCAAATCAACTAGCTCGTTTCCGTTGATTCCCCGTATGATTGGTGTGTGTTGTAAATAAACTTGTGCATTCTTCGCATAATTAGAAAGCGATACAAACAAACCGTAATCGCCCTCGTGCATAGCACCCTTTAAAGATTGAATTGTGGTTTCTTTGATGTCGCTGTCTTGACTTTTGACTTGAACCAAAATGCGGGGCGGCAGTTCGTCCTTATAAGCTATAATGTCAATTCCATGGTCGCCGCCGTGTGGTGAGACGGTTGTTCTGTAACCCATTGCACGGAGCAAGTCGGCAACGAAATATTCAAAATCGAATCCTTTTAGATTTTTACTTAATTCTTTCAGAATGAAATCCTTTGTCGATTCTATAATATCATCCGCAGTAGCAGCAACACTTTCGTCCTCATCGTCTGGCACTGTGCTGCGGGCAGAAAAATTTTGGTCGAGAGCAGCAAGAAACTCATCTGCGTATTTTTTTATGGCAAAAAAAGACATTATAGAGCCTACCTCATATAAAGCTCCTTGAGAGAAAAAGGTTCTCGGTAAATGCTTTATCCATTTTACGGTACGTTGCTGTACATATTCAGTCGCAGAGGGAACATAAGTATAATTGCCTTCAATAATACCAATGTTGATTTTGCGGTCACTTTTAGATGGGAAGATTACATAATCACCGATTTGCATTTCGTGAATGAAACGAAACAGCATACCAGAACTGGTTGGAATGGAACCCTTTTTAGCGGCAGGGTAGGCTGTAATGTAGTGAGATTTGAAAGCCTCGCGAGATGCCTCGATTTTTGAAAGGTCTCCAAAAGCAGGCCAACCGAGAGCAATTTTGTTTCCGTTCAAAAACAATTTGTCATCTTGTGTATGGATTCCCCATACGTTACACTCATTATTTGAAGTTGCCATATCATACCTCTGTAAAGATGGATTAAATAAAGATGAATTTTAGAAGTGCACCATCTTCACCACGCACTCAACAGTTGTTTCAGTTTCCAAGGGAAGTTCTTTCACTTCCTCACCATCAACAGGCACAGGAAAATTGAATACGATCTTCTTTATCCAGCTTCCATCTTTCCTTTTCTCCGGGAACATCTCAATTCGCTCGATAAAGGCCTTCATAAACTCCTTCTGCTCCGCTTCCGTTGCGGAATGGTAGACTTCATCAAATGCCAGTAACAAGCGATAGATATTGTCACCGGAAATCTTCTCCTGCTGTATGTTGCGGATCTGACTTTGCAATTCGCCAATCTGAACTTCGATTTCCTCTATGGTATCATACTGCTCATCATAGCGGCGCTGCAAGTCTAAAATCTTTCTGTCATAGTGGACATCGTTGATGTCCAAGGTATCCATCTGACGCTCCAAGCGACTTTTCGTTCCAAAGGCTTGCTTTAGCTGCCCTTGCAGAACGGCGATCTGCTTTTCCATATCCTCTGTATCAACCGCCGTTCCGATTTTCGCTTGAATCGCTTCCACAAACCGGGGATTGTTAACCATAGCAGAAATAATCTTCGCCACAAATTTATTGATTTCCGTCTGCTCGATATTCAGACGGAAGCTGCACTCATGCCCGGTAGGTGTAACCGTATTTTTGCAGTAGTAATAATACCGTGTTTTTTTGTCCTTGCTGTGCGCCTTGGCGATATTGCCGTACATACTCTTACCGCAGCATGGGCATTTCAAGATACCGGACAGGATGTGTGCATGGTCTGGATTGTTGACCTTTTCCCGCTTGAAAGAATTGATCTTGCGCTTTTCCTGTGCCAGATGCCAATCTTCTTCGGAAATGATAGCTTCGTGCTGTCCTTCATAAACCGGGAACTCCGACTGCTCAACCACGTGCATCTCGTTTCTTGTACCCTGTTTCTTTTCTGTTCTTCGTCTGCCGTAAGCAATCTTTCCCATATAAACAGGATTGTACAATACATTTTTCACAAAATCTCTTGAAAATCCCGGAATGGTATTATTCTGTCTTAGTTTCTTTACATAACCATTGCGGTTCAGATATTTTGCAACTCCAGCAACGCCCTCGTTGGTATGGATGTAGCGGTCATAAATGACACGGATTACTTCCACTTCATCCTCTGCAATAACAAGGTTTCCGTCTTCCAGTTTGTATCCATAGGGAGCGAAACCGCCGTTCCATTTGCCCTCACGAGCCTTTTGCTCCCGTCCTGCCATTGTCTGTGTGCGGATATTTTCTCGCTCAATCTCTGCCACCGCAGACAGCACAGAGATCATCAGCTTTCCGGCATCCTTGGAGCTGTCAATGCCGTCCTCCACGCAGATCAGGTTGACACCAAAATCCTGCATAAGCTGCAAAGAGTTCAGAACATCCGCCGCATTTCTGCCAAATCGGGACAGCTTAAAGACCAGCACATAAGAAACATCATCTTTGCCGTCCTGGATATCGTTCAGCATCCGTTGGAAGTCCTGCCGCCCTTGGATGTTCTTGCCGGAAAATCCCTCGTCAGAATACTCCCCGGCAACGATCATATCCTCGTATGCCGCATACTTCCGTAGCTTGTCACGTTGGGCATCCAAACTGTATCCGTCAACCTGCATCGAGGTGGACACTCTTGTATAAAGATAGCATTTAAGTTGTTTCTTTTTCAGAATCTCCACCTCCCTCATTCCTTCCTTTTACCATAAGTCCCTCGTTGCGGATATAATACTCCAAAAGCCACAGCACATAATCCGGTGCATGGCGGTTGTCCAATTCCCATTCAGTCATAGTCCGGTAAGGAATATGGACGAGCTTGCAAAAATCTTTCCGGTTCAGTCCTGTGCTTTCACGCAACTTTATAATTCTGTTTTTACAATCCATCCGTCTTTTCTCCACAAAAGCAAAAAGTACACGTTGCGTAATCATTATAGCATAGCTGTAACGAATACGCAACGTGTAAATTGCGAGATTTTACGCAGCCTTATCCGTCAAAGGCTGTGCTTGATTACTTTCCTCGGAATGCTCCACTTCCTGCGGAGCGTCCTGTTCCAATTTATCCAAAACCTGATGTCCATATTTCTGGAGCATCTGGCTCATAACATCCACACAGCGGTCAAATGCCGCATTATATTTCGCTTCTTCATAATATTTCTTCAATAGGCGATTCCTCCATCAAAGTTCCATATCCTGTCCACGCTTCCGGGCAGGGTGTTCGTGTTCCTGTGTTTCCTTTCCTCTGATGAGGATAGAATTGATAAAAGCCCGAACCTTTTCGGATGCGATTTCCAGTGCATCCAGAAAGGGTTGGGCTTTCTGTTTGAGTTCCATATATTTTTCGCTTACCGCTTCATACCGCTGCTTCCAGATGGAAACCGTCTTTTCTGCGGAAGCCAATTTTTCTTTCAGTCGCTTGTTGTCAGCATTGGCAATAATACCATTGACCGCATAGTGTTTGAGCGTGTCGCATTCATCCGGAGTCAGCACAACATTGTTTCCGAATGTGGCTTTTTTGCCCATTGTTTCAATCTCCTGCACCGTCAGAGCAACGGTCTTTGCTGTTTTGGTTTCCTTTTGCAGAGCTTCCAGTTTCTGTTTCTGCTTCTCCGTGGCAGCTTTGGCATTCTCCAAACCCCGCTCCACCTGTGCCACCTGTCCGGCCACAGTTTCCAGCCGCTGCTGTTCTGCCTGCACCTTGAACTGGGTCACAGTCAGATGTTCCTCGGTGCTTCCACGTTCTCCACGCTCCAGATCGGTATATCCGGCAACTCGCATGAAATGAAAAAAGTCATCCTGCAACACACTGTAGGATGACCTCAAAATCTTTTTTCCTCTTGCGTTCAACATTGGATTACCGTCCTCGTCAAGCACCGGCTTGGACTCCCATTTCTTACTGCGGCTGACCTGTGTGATGACCTCCTTAACGGCTCCCCGGAGGGCTTCATCCTTGCATCGCTTCGACCAAAGGATCTGCTTTTCCACCACCGGGATATAAACCACATGAAGATGATAGTGGTACACATCCTCGCCCAGAGCTTCGGACATTGCCCGGTTGCGCTCATCGGCGTGCATCACAGCGGAGAGGA
>ERZ772870.1588-NODE-1588-length-15239-cov-8.815068_pt1 | contig 15239 bp, 9 predicted proteins | sample MGYA00511376_ERZ772870 | MGnify/ENA primary metagenome ERZ772870 (study PRJEB29015, sample SAMEA2737719) | human gut metagenome | biome: human gut; feature: human-associated habitat; material: faeces | place: China | collected 2012 ... | reverse complement strand
TGCCGCAGCTGCCGGAGCGGTGCTTAAGCCGCAAGGCGGGAATTGTGCGGTGTTGTCCTAAATCAGAGGAATCCTGGCTGACGTCTGCTTATCAGCTTCTTACTTTTCCACCTGGAACAAATTCTGCTGACGGGTTGCTTTGGCACCGATGTTGTTATACTCCAAATAGAAGTACCCATGCACCCAGGCATCCAGCTCTGCATTCTCGCCGTAGGTGTGGGTCACGCCGTCCGCGTCCATATAGTCATTGGCGGCTGTCACCACCGGGGCCACCTGCTTGAGTGCCAGCAGGTACTGGTAATACGGGGTCAGCGGCAGCCCGGCATTTTCCACCAGGGTGGGTGCCAGCATGCACATATCCATGCGGTTGTACTCGTCGGTGGCGCTGGTCTGGCCTGCGTTTTCCAGCGGGTAGTTTGCCCAGATCAGGTAGGGCGTGCTGCGCTCCAAAATCTGCAAATTGTTCTCATCGGTAAAGGTATGGTCGGCCACATGATCCACAAAGCTGGGGGCGTGGTCGCCTGCCATGGCAACAATCACCTTGCGGCCGGTCTTTTCGTACTGCTCGGTCAGGTATTCGGTCAGTTCGCCAAAGGCACGGTCGGTCATATAGATGTTGCTCAGGTATTCATCCATGATGGAATCATACTCGCCGTAATCGGTTGCGGCATGCACGATATCCTCCTCCGGGGGGTTCATATCGTAATCGCCGTGGCTCTGGATGGAAACCAGAAACACAAACCGCGGCTGGTCCTCCGGCATTGCTTCATACAAACCTTCCAGGTCGCGGTAGGTGGCGCTGTCGGTCTGGTAGGGGCGGCTGCCATAGGTTTCCTTGGTCGGAAAATCATCCTGGAAGTGGGTCTCGTCAAAGCCCAGTGTCAGCCAGGCAGAATCGCGGCGGTAGTTGGAGTTGGTATAGGGGTGGGCTGCCAGCGTGGCATACCCCAGATCTTTCAGGTTGCTGACCAGGCTGTTTGCCTTGTGCAGGTTCAACCAGTTGAACGGTGTGATGGAGGGCATCAGCATCAGCGAGTTGGAGGAAAGCATCTCGTACTCGCTGGAGTTGGTGCCGCCGCCCACATGCGGGCTGATGGTGTGGCCGTAAATGGAGTTGGGCAGGTTTTTGGTCACCTGCATGATCTCCTGGTCGGCCTGCAGGTCCGTTACCAGGTCAAAGTCATAAAAGCTTTCGGACAGGATCAGGAACACATCGGGGTAGTCCTGCTCGTTTGCCGTTTCGGGGCTGGCCTGATAGTCCTGCGCCATTGCAGCGGCCTCGGTGGCGGCGTCCTCGCTGTAGCCGTCCGGCTGCAGGATGGGGTCCACCATCAGGCTGGCGGCTTCAAGGCTACCCGCCAGGTAGCCGTACTTATAATAGGTTTCCTGCCAGGCCCAGCCGTAAGTGGTGGCGGGCTTGATGGGGTTGGGGCTGAAATACCCCAGATACAGCACCGCAAAAATGCCGCAGGCGCAGGCCAGCGCATGGGCGCCGCGCTGTTTCCAGCTGCGCTTATGCTTGCCGGCCAGTTTGACCTGCACAACGGCAGCCACCAGCACCGGGATGTACAGCAGCGCAATGGTAATAACTGTCTGGGTAATGTGCAGGGTATAACTGCCCATCACCTCTGCCGCGGTGCCCAGGTTCAGGATGTCCTGCGGCATCAGGGCGGAACCATGCAGGTCCCGCGTGTAATAGTTGACCAGCGCCAGCACGGTAAAAATCAGGCCGGAAACGCCGGTTGCAATGCCCCAGCTGCCGCACAGGGCAAACACCACCAGCGTCAGGCAGAACGCCGTCAGCGCATTGAGCGGTGCGTATACCGGCCACTGCCCCGCCATGTAGTTGGCAGTTACGCCGTCAGAAATTTCTAACTGGTAGCGCGCCACAAAGGCCGCTGCCACAGCCAGCGCAAATGGCAGCACCGTGCCAAGCCAGAAGCGCTTGCTTTTTAATGTTTTTTTGATGTTTTGCATGGGTATCCAGTTCCTTCGCTTTGTTTGTTCATTAAGTTGCGGTCAACATTCCGCGTCAACACACCGAATGTCCGGTATGCCCGCAAAAGGGCATATTAGGTTAGTATATCATATTTTATGCCGGTTGTGAATCACCGTTTTTCGGCCAAATGCTGCCACTTGTTCCAAATCCGGCCCGCCCGCGCAGATTTTGCATTTACCAACCTACGCTTTCATGTTATAATATTAGTTAATCATCATTTTACCCCATAGACGGAGGCTATTCTATGAAAATTCCTGCAAAAGGTTTTACTCACGGCGGCAAGTTCCATGCAGACGATGTGTTTGCCACAGCGCTGCTGATGATTGTGCGGCCGGATATCAAAGTAACCCGCGGTTTTGTTGTGCCGGATGGTTTTGACGGCATTGTGTACGATGTGGGCTGCGGTATGTTTGACCACCACCAGGAACCGCGCGAAAGCCGCCCCAACGGCGTGCCCTATGCGGCCTTTGGCTTGCTGTGGCGCGTGTTGGGTGCCCAGCTGGTGGGTACCCACCAGGCCCGCCTGCTGGATGAAAATTTTGTTCAGCCCCTGGACTTGAACGATAACACCGGCGAACAGAACTCCCTGGCCGATGCTATCGGCAGCTTTAACCCCGTGTGGGATTCCGGCGAAGATTCCGATGCCTGCTTCTGGCGCGCCGTGCCCTTTGCCAAGCAGGTGCTGGAAAACGAGATTGCCGCAGCCAACGCCGTGAACCGCGCGGACGAGACCGTCCAGAACGCCTACAAGAACTCCAGGGACGGCATTGTGGTCCTGCCGGACTACATGCCCTGGAAAAACGGCCTGTACAAAACCGATGCCCTGTTTGTTGTCTACCCCAGCCAGCGCGGCGGCTACAGCGCCCAGTGCGTGACCGATTACAAGACCCGCCGCAGCAAGGTGCCGTTCCCGCCCGCATGGGGCGGCCAGCCGGAGGAGATCCTGCGCGAAAAGAGCGGCCTGGCTCTTAAGTTCTGCCACCCCAGCCGTTTCCTTGTCACCGCGGAAACCAAAGAGGATGCCATTGAGGCATGCCGCCGTGCCCTGCGCGCCGCCGGAAGGCCGGTGAGCGCACAGTGAGCGCCGAAACTCTAGAGCAGTTTGGTCCCCGCCCCAGCACCGCGGCGGACTGCCAGCCAGACCCGGCTTCCGCCTGGGTCTACATGGTGCGCTGCGCGGATGGCAGCCTGTATTCCGGCTGGACCAATGACCTTGCCCGCCGCCTGCGCGCCCACAAGGGCGGCAAGGCCGGTGCCAAGTATACCCACGCCAAAGGTGCCGTTAAGCTGACCTATGCCGAGCGCTGCACCGATAAAAGTGCCGCCCTGAAGCGGGAAGCCGCCCTGAAAAAGCTGCCAAAACCCGAAAAGGAAGCCCTTGCCGCCCAGTGGACCGCTGAAAACACCATCACCCTGCGGGATGCCGCGCCGGAGGACGCCGCCGCCGTGGCGGAGCTGTACAACTGGTATGTCACCCACTCCACGGCCACTTTCCAGTATGACCTGTGTACCGAGGAATTCCAGCGCGAAAATATCGCCTATGTGCAGCAGCGCGCGCCGTTCCTGGTTGCCGTCAATGCAGCGGGCAAGCTGTGCGGCTTTGCCTGCGCCCACCCCTGGCACAGCCGCACAGCTTATGCGTGGGATGTGGAGCTAACCGTTTACTGCGCCCACGACTGTGTGGGCCAGGGGGTTGGCGGGCGGCTGTACAAAGCCCTGCTGGACGGCGTGCGCCAGCGCGGCTACTGCAACGCCATTGCCCTTGTGACCGGCCAGAACAAAGAGAGCTGCGCGTTCCATAAGGCGCTCGGCTTCAAAAAAATCGGCGTGGAACCCCGCACTGGGTACAAGTTCGGCCAATGGCTGGACCTTGCCTATTGGTGGATGGACCTGCGCCCCGGCCAGGAGCCTCCGGAGCCGGTGCGCCTGGGGCGATAAAACTGCATAACACAAAATTAAGCGGGGCACTGCTGATTGGCAGCGCCCCGCTTTTGTTATAAAGATTTGTAGAGGACGATGCCTGCATCGTCCCGCATACTGAGCTGCAACCATGGTATACTGTCATCAACATCCTATCTCCCCGCCGCGCGTTTTTGTTTTCCACAAGAAGCCCCTCTGTTTGTGGAAAACCGTTCAGATTCTTTTCACTTTTCCCTGTCGTTACGCGGTCTGCATTCCTGTTTTTGCCCACAAACTGCCCTTGTTCACGCAAAGTTTACCGGAATTTCCAGCTATTTCATGCCTTGTTCATCCGCAGTTCATTTTTATTCTTCATGATAGAATCTATCGGGGGCCCCTATTACCGCCCCCAACTGGAGGAATTGTTATGCACGAAACCCAACAGCCGCGCGACCCCAAAAAGACGACCGGCATTGTATATGCCGTGATCCTTGTGGTGTTGCTGCTGCTCAATTTCTGGGCCTTCCCCGCCATGATGAAAGGCCAGGTCAAACAGGTCGATTACGGCACCTTCCTGAACATGCTCGAAGGCGGCGAACTGAGCACCGTTGAAATTCAGGATCAGCAGATCTATTTTGTGGACAAAAACGATACCACCTACTGCACCAACTCCATTGCGCAGGACCTGCAGCTGGTCAACCGGTTGGAAAGCGCCGGCGTTTCCTTTGGCAAGGTGTACAACCAGACCACCTGGGTGGATACCCTGCTGGGCTGGGTCATCTCGCTGCTGCCCATGATCATCCTGATCGTCTGGTTCAACCGCATGATGCGCAAGCGGGTCGGTGAAATGACCGGCGGCGCCAACAGCATGATTTTTGGCGGCGGCAAATCCGGTGCCAAACAGTATGTCGTTGAGGATGGCAAGTCCATCAAATTTGCCGATGTTGCCGGTGAGGACGAAGCCAAAGAGAGCCTGCAGGAAATCGTTGACTTCCTGCATAACCCCAAGCGTTACGAGGATATCGGTGCCAAAATGCCCAAGGGCGTTCTGCTTGTCGGCCCCCCGGGCACCGGTAAAACCCTGCTGGCCCGCGCTGTTGCCGGCGAAGCCGGTGTTCCCTTCTTCTCCATTGCGGGTTCTGAATTTGTCGAGATGTTCGTCGGCATGGGCGCTTCCAAGGTGCGTGACCTCTTCAAACAGGCCAACGAAAAAGCCCCCTGCATTGTCTTTATTGATGAGATCGATACCATCGGCAAAAAGCGTGACGGTGCTTCCGGTATGGGCGGCAACGATGAACGCGAGCAGACCCTGAACCAGCTGCTGACCGAAATGGACGGGTTTGACGCCGCCAAGGGTGTTATCATTCTGGCCGCCACCAACCGTCCTGAATCCCTTGACCCCGCTTTGACCCGCCCCGGCCGTTTTGACCGTCGTGTGCCCGTGGAGCTGCCCGACCTGAAAGGCCGCGAAAGCATCCTGCGCCTGCACGCTCAAAAGGTCAAAATCGGCCCCGACTGTGACTTTGCCGTGGTTGCCCGCATGACTCCCGGTGCTTCCGGTGCCGAGCTGGCCAATATCATCAACGAAGCCGCCCTGGGCGCTGTGCGCCACCACCGCATGGCCGTTACCCAGTACGACCTGCAGGAAGCCGTGGATACCATCCTGGCCGGTGCCCAGAAAAAGAATAAGATCCTGAGCGACAAAGAAAAGTGCATCGTGGCCTACCACGAAGTCGGCCATGCCATGGTTGCCGCCCTGCAGAGCCATTCCGCCCCCGTGCAGAAAATCACCATTGTGCCGCGCACTTCCGGCGCGTTGGGTTTCACCATGCAGGTAGAGGACGGCGACCACACCCTGATGACCAAGGAAGAGATCCTGGCCAAAATTGCCACCATGACCGGTGGCCGTGCCGCCGAAGAAGTGGTGTTCAACTCCATCACCACCGGCGCATCCAACGATATCGAGCAGGCCACCAAGATGGCCCGCGCCATGATTACCCGCTACGGCATGACCGACGACTTTGACATGGTTGCCCTGGAAACCGTGAACAACGCCTACCTGGGCGGCGATGCCAGCCTGGCCTGCAGTGAGCGCACAGCCGCCACAGTGGACGATAAGGTCGTGGAAGTCGTCAAGCAGCAGCATGAAAAAGCCAAACAGATGCTGATTGAAAACCGCGGCAAGCTGGACGAGATCGCCAAGTACCTGTACGAGAAAGAAACCATCACCGGCGAAGAGTTCATGCGCATCCTGACCGCTGTTCCCCAGCTGCCCACCGGTGCCGTGGAACAGTAAAGGCAACACCGCACAATTCCCGCCTGACGGCTTAAGCACCGCTCCGGCGGCTGCGGCACGGCATCTGCGTTGCCAAAATGCTCGATAATACACAAAGTATTATCTGCGCTTTTGGCTTAGCAGCTGCCGTGCCTCGCTCGCCGTATCGGCACTTAGAATTGTGCGGTATTGCCTAAAATCTCCGCTCTGCGCGTTTTCTTTGTAAAATAACGGTGCCCCCGCCCTATGCAGTTCATTTACCGCACGGGCGGGGGCGTTTTGTTGTCATTCCGTAGGGGCGCACACCATGCACCCATCCGTTTTATATCATCACACTACAGCGCTTTCTCACAAAGCACACCATGTAATAGCGCCATTTTATGGCCAGCCGTTACCCATTTGTAGGGGCCGCTGCTCACCTCTTTCCGAAAAACGCAATAAAAATGCTGTCTTTCTCCACATCAGGGAAAGGCAGCATTCTTCTTTATCCGTTCAGATCTTCGCCGTTGCTGGCAATCACATTTTTATACCATCCAAAAGACTTTTTCCTCTACCGTGCCGCCGCCCTGTTCGAGTACCGGGAAAAGCACCAGTGATCCTGCCGGGCTTTATTTTGCCTGTGCGCCCTCTGGGAAGATGATCTTGTTCACAAAGAAGAAGATCACCATGGAAATGCCGCCATTGAGCACGGTGGTGCCAATGTTGTAGATGAAATCCGGCACCAGCAGGCCCGCAACCGCCACCCACACGCAGTTGATGGAGTTGACGATGCAGGTGATCAAGCAGAACGCCACCACATACCAGGCGATCTGCTTGGCCAGGTTGCCCTTGCTGCGGAACACAAAGTTGCGCTGGATGGGAAAGTTTATGCATTCTCCCACCACCATGGCAACCATGTAGGCGCAAAAGTACGGCAGACCGCCATGGGCGGAATCATACCCCAGGATGTTCCACTGGAAGGTTTCGCCAAACAGCGTGACCGGGATGCCCGGCCAGCCAAAATCCACCACCGGCAGGCTGCTGAACGCCGCCGGCAAAAATTGCAGCAGCAGGTATTTGAACACCGTAACCAGGTTGGATACGATCACAAACAGTCCGCCTTCGCGCACCCACTTGGCTGCGGCGGGGTGTTTTGCCGCAAAATTATTCCATAGCTGCATAAATAGCCCCTCTCTTTCCTCAGCTGTTGCGCAGGCGCTGTTCCAGCTGTGCGTTCAGTACCAGGTTTTTCACGGCTTCTATGATCACCCGCACAAGGCCGATGATCCAGAATCCCTGTAATTCCATCACAATGCCATCCACCATGCCCATGCTGATGGCACCGCTGGTCATTTTGGCCAGGGCACGCAGCGGCATGTTGTACTGGAACAGCACATTCAGGTCCGGCTTGCCGCGCTTGTAGCTGGCGTTCAGCAGTGCGGTAAGCACCAGCCAGATCAGCCAGCCCAGCGGGCTGCGGCTGTGGTTCAGCTCGCCCAGGGTCATGTTGCGGTCAATTTTAACTTTTCCCTGCTGCACCGGGCGGCCCAGCAGGGTGGCCCATTCGTCATCCGGCACGCTCTGCACCTTGCCGCTGGTATAGTGCGGCAGATGCTTGCCCGCATAGGGGTTGGGTGCGCCGGTACCGGTCACTTCCACCACGGCGGTCAGGCGGATGTCCGTACTGGACGCGCCGACCCGCAGCTCATAGCTGCCGCCTTCCACTTCCCAGCTGTCGGTCTTGGTGTTCCAGTAGCGGAATGCCTTGTCGTCCAGCGGGATGGTCACGGTCTTGCTTTCGCCGGGCTGCAGCTGCACCTTGGCAAAGCCTTTCAGCTCCTGTGCGGGGCGGAACACTTCTGCCCCGGGTTTTGCCACATACAGCTGCACGATCTCTGCTCCGGCGCGCTTGCCGGTGTTGGTTACGGTCAGGGTCACGCCATTGGACGCGGCCTGCAAATTGCTGTAGGCAAAGCTGGTGTAGCTTAACCCATAGCCAAAGGGGAATGCCACCGGCACACCGGCGGTCTGGTAATAGCGGTAGCCGACATACAGCCCCTCGCGGTACTGCACCATGCGGCCCGGCCCGGCAAAGTTATCCTTGGCGGGGGTATCCGCATAGGCGTTGACCCAGGTTTCGGCCAGCTTGCCGCTGGGGTTCACTTTGCCGGTCAGCACATCCAGCATGGCGCCCGCCCCCGCCTGGCCGCCCAGCGCACCATACACCAGGGTACGGCAGTGTTTGAGCCACGGGGTTTCCAGCGAAGCCCCTGCGCTGAGCACCACAACGGTGTTGGGGTTGGCCTGCTGCACGGCCTTTAACAGTTCGATCTGGTTGTCCGCAAGGCGCATATCGCCGCGGTCCAGACCCTCACTTTCCTTGATTTCATCCAGCCCCAGGCAGAGCAGCACCACTTCGGCCTTTTGGGCCAGGGCTACAGCCTCGGCCTGTTTGGCGGCATCCGGTTTGCCCTGGCGGTCAAAGCCGAGAGCAAAGCCCACGCTGGCCAGGCCGCTCTCTTTCAGGCAGTCCAAAAAGGTATCCACCTTGATGGAGTTGACCGCGCTGGAGCCAGCGCCCTGGTACCGCGGTGTCTGGGCAAAGTCGCCGATCACGGCAACTTTTGCGCCCTCGGCCAGCGGCAGCAGGTCGTTCTCATTTTTCAGCAGCACAATGCTTTCGGCTGCGGCGCGGCGGGCCAGGGCATGGTGAGCGTCCGCATCAAAGGTGCGGCTGTGGGACTGCACGGCGGCATGGGTATCAAACACCAGCGTCAGCAGCTCGTCCAGCCGGGCGTCCACATCCGCTTCGGTAATTTTGCCGCTCTGCACAGCCTGCATCAGCTCGCGCACCGCGTCCCCGCCGGGGGCGGGCATTTCCAGCGTGGAGCCGTTCTGCACGCCCAGGGCATGGTCATTGCTGCCGCCCCAGTCCGTTACCACAGCGCCGTCAAAGCCCCACTCCCCGCGCAGGATGTCCATTAACAGGTGGCGGTTCTCGTTGGCGTAAGTTCCGTTGATGAGGTTATAGCTGCTCATGATGGTCTTGGGCTTTGCTTCCTTGACCACGATCTCAAACCCGGTCAGGTACAGTTCCCGCAAAGTGCGTTCATCCACCACAGAATCCGACGCCATGCGGCGCAGTTCCTGGCTGTTGACGGCAAAGTGCTTGGGGCAGGCCGAAATACCGTTGGACTGGATGCCCCGTACATAGCTCGCGGCCATTTTGCCGGAAAGATACGGATCCTCGGAGAAATACTCAAAATTGCGGCCGCAGAGGGGGCTGCGCTTGGTGTTCAGGCCCGGCCCCAGCAGCACGGCAACTTCCTGCGCGGCGGCTTCTTCGCCCATGGCCTGGCCGATCTGCTCGCCCAGGGCGGGGTCCCAGCTGCACGCCACAGTGGCTGCCGTGGGGAAGCAGGTGGCCGGAACACTGGGGTTCAGCCCCAGGTGGTCCGCCGCCCCGGCTTGCTTGCGCACGCCGTTGGGGCCATCGGACAAAGTGATCGCCGGAATGCCAGCCTTTTGATACGCACGGGTGGTAAAGGTACCCGCGCCCGAAAGCAGCGCACATTTTTGTTCAAGCGTCAAAGCTTGCAGTTGTTTCTTTTGCATAAGGTGGTTCCTTTTCTTAAAAACAGCCTTGCGGCCCACCGCACAACCGCGCAAAGTCGGCGGCGATGGACCGCAGGGCAGCTGCACAGCTTACAAATTACACTTTACTGTGCCTTTTTCTTCTTGTAGCTTTTGAAGGTGAGAACTTCCAGCACGACCAGTAGTACAGCCAGCAGCACGTCGACCACGATCATAGCGGTACGCCAGATGGGGGTGGAAACAGTGTTGGCGGGGTCGTAAACGCGGGAGTTGACCACGGTGTACATGATGTTCTTGCAAGCCTGACGCATAGCCTTAACGCTGGTAGCACTGGTGGTATCGGTCAGGTGGTTGGTGGCAACGTCGTAGTTCTTCAGCATCAGGTCGCAGCCGTTGCGGATGGCAATATCTGAATCCATGTAGTCAGTGAAGTGGAAGCCGTCGGTGATGACCATACCGCGGAAGCCCCACTCGCCGCGCAGCACGCCGTTCAGCAGTGCATTGCAGGCACCGGCCCACTGGTTGCCAATATAGTTCCAGCTGGACATGACGGCCTTGCAGCCGCCCACCTTGGCGCTGATCTCGAAGGGACGCAGGTAGATCTCGCGGATAGCCTGCTCGTCAGCCCAGGTGCAGAGCATCTCGTTCTGGTTGATCTGCTGGTCGTTCAGGGCAAAGTGCTTCATGTAAGCGTAGACGCCGTAGCTCTGGGCACCGGCAATGGAGCTGGCACCGATGTAACCGGCGAGGACGCTGTCCTCAGAGTAATATTCGAAGTTACGGCCGTCAAAGGCGGAACGATGGCCGTTCATGGCGGGGGCGTACCAGCCGGTAACGTTCATCTCGCTGGCCATGCGGCCGATGCTCTCACCGTAGCGGCGGGCCAGGTCGGTGTTGAAGGTGGAAGCGATGATAATCTCGGACGGGAAGCCAATGGAAGAAACGCCGGTAAAGTTGTTATTGATGGCAGCGGGGCCGTCGCAGTCGATGGTCGCGTACTTGTCAACGCTGGCCTCGGCCTTGGTCTGGTAGCCGCCCAGGGCGATCAGGTCGTCCATCTCGGTGACGGTCATCTGGTCGAGCAGGGTATCCCAACGCTCGTCGTCGTAGTCAGCACCGCGCAGGTCAGCCAGTTTCAGGCCGTTGTTGGCACCGGTAACGGGCATCTCGTCGTTGGGGTCGTTGTGGTCCTCGGGGGTCCAGTTGTGGTCGTTGTACAGGGTGTTCATGCTTTCCTCAGACATGGTGTAGTCAGAGGGAGCAGCAACCGCCTCGGCATAGTTGGCGAAGTGATCAGCGCGGGATAGGGTGACGAGCTTGTCGTCAGCGAAGTCGAACTTGGTGGTAGCAGCTTCGGCGTCGGTGCTGCGGGGGTTGGACTCGTCATAGACGATGGTGGAAGCGACATTGTAGGTCTTGGAATCCAGCACCGTGTGGGAATCCTCGTTGATGCTGATGATATAGTCGCCCTCTTCCAGCACATAGCAGCCCTTGTCCTTGCTGTCAAAGCTGGCCATGTCCTCGGTGTTGAAAGTCAGGGTCAAGGTCTGGGAAGCGCCCGGCTCAATGGAGTCGGTCTTGCCGAAGGTGACGAGGTTGGCGGAAGCCTTCTCAATGCCGCCATCGGTGTACGGCGGGTTGAAGTAGACCTGCACGGCGTCCTTACCGGCCACACTGCCGGTGTTGGTGACGATGACATCCAGGGTGATGGTGCCGTCAGCCTCGGTCATGGAGTCGATTTTCTGGGTAAAGGTGGTGTAGGACAGGCCGCGGCCGAAGGGATACTGCACGGTCTTGTCATAGTCGATCAGACCCTCGGCGGCGGCAGTCTCGTAGAACTTGTAGCCGACGTAGATGCCCTCAACATAGTTGACGAAGTGCGGGGGAACCTGCTCTGGATCACGGCCAAACAAGCCGGCAGCGGTGTAACCAACGGAATCCGCATTGGTGTAGGCGAAAGCGCCGATGTTGTTGAAGTACGGTGCAGCGGTCAGGTCGTAGACGAAAGTGTCGGCAGAGTGGCCGGAGGGGTTGACCTCACCGGCAACAATCTCGCCCAGGGCGTTGAAGCCGGTCTGGCCGGTGCCGGGGCACCAGATAACGCTCTTGATCTGGGGGTGCTCATCGACGAAGCCCAGCTCGAGGGTGTTGGCAGCGTTGTAAACCAGCACAACGTTGTCGAAGTTGGAGCAGACGAGGTCGACCATGTCGCGCTCAGTCTTGCTCAGGGAGAGGTAATGCTGGCCGTCCTCGAAGTCCTTGTACTCGGTGGAGTTGTCGGTGTAGTTGACGGTGCTCATATCGGTGGGCAGGTCAGCAAACTCACCGCCAACGCGGCTGATGACGACCATCGCAGTGTCAGAGAAAGACTTGGCGTTGTCGATCAGCTCTTGGGTGTAGCTGGCGGCGGTGGGTTCGGGCAGGGTCCAGTTATGGTTGCTGTAACCCAGCGCCGGGCGCTCGGCGCAGTAAGCGGTGTAGAAATCGCTCAGCTCGGTGTTGGTGTTGATGCCGGCGTTGTGCAGGCCATCCAGCAGGCTGACGGTGGGACGGTCGGCAGAGATCGCGCCAGCGCCGGTGCCGCCGTAGACAGGGCCGACAGAAGCCCAGCCAAAGACGTTCAGGTTGCTGCCGGAAGCGAGGGGCAGTTCGTTGTCATCGTTCTGCAGCAGGACGATGCCTTCCTCGGCAATCTCGGTGCACAGGGCGTTGGCCTCGTCACTGGATTCCTCGGTGATAGTGCCGTTGCCGGTGACCAGGTCGAGCATGGTGCTCATAGGGCCAAAGGCAACCAGGTTGAGCATGATGCCGAAAGCCACCAGCACGGCCAGGCCAGACTGGGCGCGCACCATGAATTTGGTGGGCTTGGCCAGTTTCTTGTTGACCGCCATAGCGATCAGTACGATAATGGCGGCGGCAACCACAACGCCAAAGAAGATGAGCTGCGGGATGCAGTTATTGACCACATCGGCAACGTCGTCCAGGTTGACGCCCATGTTTGCCAGGGTAAGAAGCAGGGTGTTCATTGTTTTCCTCCTTTTATTGTGCCGCCCTCCGGATGGCGGCTGACGGGATTTCCGCTTTTATTGATGATATTGTACCAAAACAATTTTCTTTCGGCTCATTTTTTGCACAAACTGTTGTTTCCGTTGCATGTTTTGCAAAAGTTTCAAAAACATTTCATTTTTTGTTGTGCATCTCTCACAAAGCATCTCGACCCTATTTTGTGCACCCCGCCCAAACACCAAAAATGGCCGGGTGCCTTATCCTAGACCCCCAGCCATCCATTCAGCTTTTCTGCGGCAGCAGCACCCGCAGCGTAAACCACTCATTTTCCCAGTGCAGCGTCATCGTTCCGCCGCGCTTTTCGGCGGCGGCGCGCACACCGCGCAGGTCGCTGCCGCCATGGGTGTTGCGGCGCGGCAGGCCGTCCGCGCCCAGCTCCACTTCCTGCGCACAGTAGTTTTCAAACCGCAGCATCACAAAGCCGTTCTGGGCGTACACCGCCACCCGGATCAGCCGCTTTTCGTGGTCGGGCTCGGTCTCCACGCTCTCCGTTGCGTTGTCCAGCGCCGTGCCCACAATCGTACAGATCTCCCCTGTTTCCAAAAAGTCCAGCAAATGCCCGTCCGCCACGCAGGTCATCGTGATGTGGTGCTGCTGGCAGTACAGGCTTTTGGCCGTCAGCAGGGTGTCCAGCACCGGGTTGCCGGTCTTGTTCTCCGCCTCGTACTGGCGGATGCCGCTTTCCATGGCCGCCAGCGCCACATCCTGCTTGGCGTGGTCCCGCTCCGCCCGGATGGCCGCAATCTGCATTTTCAGCTCGTGGTAGCGCCGGTTGATCAGGCGGATGTTCTCCTTGCTCTGCTTGTACTGCTCGTACTGGCGGTGCAAAACGCCGTCCAGCTCCGCCAGCTCGCTGTGCAGGGCGGCTTCGCGCAGCTGCTCGTGCTGCACCGTCAAAATCAGCACCCCGGCCAGGTCCACCAGCGTGCGGATGTAAAACATGTTCATGTTGGCTTCGCTGCCGTTGGCAAAGCTCAAATTGCTCACGGCAAATGCGGTCAGCGCCATGACCACCGCCACAAAAGTTCCTGCGGGCGTTATTTTCATCTTCCCGGCCGGGCCGGGGCGGCGGTTCTCCACAAACAGCATGGCGGTAAAAATGCCGCCATACACCACCGCCAACAGCAGCAACGAAAGCGGCTCCGCCCCGCCGCGCTGCGGCCACAGCACGCAGTGCAGCTGCCATTCCACGCTGGCCGCCAGCTCCGCCAAAATAAAGGCTCGCGCGCACACATAACCCGCTTCCAGCAGCGTAATGCTGCGTGTGACCCACAAAAACAGCAGCATGGAAAGAATTGCCATTGCCATGCAGGGGATCCACCACGCCAGCGAAACTTCCCCCGTGGCCTGCAAAAACGCCCCCAGCAGCACCGCCCAACCGGCTTCCACGCCCCAGATCACGCGCTGGTCCATCCGCGGCGGCAGCCTGTGCGCATACAGCAGCGCCGCCAGCACTTCCGCCAATGCGGTGTACAGGCGGGGGATATCCGGCAGTGTCGTCATTGGCCCGCACCCCCAATATAATCCGCCAGCTCCGCCATAAACGCCTTGCGCCGCGGGCGGCTGATCTGCAGCGCATACGGGCCAACCTGCACCATATCCTGCTGCACGCCGGAAACCTGCGCCAGATTGACCAGATACCCGCTGTTGCACCGTGCAAACGCCCGGCCCACCAGCTTTTCCTCATAGTTTTTCAGGGTGCCCGGCACCACAAAATCTTCTTTTTCGGTGTAAAAATGTACCTTGTGGCCTTCGCTTTCCAGGTAATAAATTTCCGCCGCGTCCAGCCGCCGCATGCCGCCGTCCACCGCCACAGCCAGATAATGCCGCTCCCGCTTTTCCAGCTGCCCCAGTGCCTTTTGCAGCTGCTGCGAAAACGCAAAGTAGGGCACCGGTTTCAGCACATAATCCAGCGCCCCAACAGCATATCCGCGGATGGCATACTGCGCCATGTTGGTAATGAACACGATCAGCACCCCGCCGTCCCGCTCCCGAATGCGGCGGGCGGTCTCCATGCCGTCCAGGTGCTTCATCTCCACATCCAGAAAGATGATGTCGAACTGCGGGCGGTAATCTTCCAGAATCTCCATCCCATCCGCAAACTCCGTTACCTCAAACGGCGTGCCGTACTGCCGGGTGTACCGCTGCACATACCCCGCCAGCTGTTCCCGCACCGCCGCCTCGTCCTCCACAATCGCAATCCGGGTCATCTGCTGTTCCCCTTTCTCAACATCACACTGCGGCCCCGCACAGTCCACATCTGGTGCGGCTTCTTAAGGTGGATCTGAAAACAAAGAAAATGACGGATATTTCACAAGCGCAAGACGGATTTAAGGCAAAGAGCCGCGGGAATCCTTTGTGGATTCCAAGGCTTTTTAAGGCAACACCGCACAATTCCCGCCTTGCGGCTTAAGCACCGCTCCGGCA
>ERZ772870.1587-NODE-1587-length-15244-cov-11.600698_pt1 | contig 15244 bp, 9 predicted proteins | sample MGYA00511376_ERZ772870 | MGnify/ENA primary metagenome ERZ772870 (study PRJEB29015, sample SAMEA2737719) | human gut metagenome | biome: human gut; feature: human-associated habitat; material: faeces | place: China | collected 2012 ... | reverse complement strand
ACCCTCGGCATGATGGCGGTGATGCTGCCGGCGTTCTTCCTTGGAATGTACGAGAAAAACGGTCAGCCCTTGGAAAAGCTGCTGTCGTACTATGTGCAGTCCCGGTTTCTCCGCCCGAAGATTCGTCCCTACAAGACCAACAACTACTATGCGATTTTGATGAAGGGAGGCGTGACCCATGATCCCGTTTTGGAAAAAGACCGGTAAGCACAGTAAGCCCCAGTCTGCGCAGAAGCGCAGGCAAAATGCAAAGCCCGTTGTGCCCCGGACCGCCCAGCAGTCCATCCCCATGCAGCGGATGTTTGAGGATGGCACCTGCCGGGTGAAAGCAAACTACTACACCCGCACCATCCAGTATCAGGACATCAATTATCAGTTGGCGCAGCAGGAGGACAAGACCGCCATTTTCGAGGAATGGTGCAGTTTTCTGAACTTCTTCGATTCCAGCATTAAGTTTGAATTGTCCTTTGTGAACATGGCAACCGACAGCACCGAGTTTGAAAAGAGCATCCGCATTCCGTTCCAGAAGGACGGTTTCGATGATGTTCGTGCGGAGTACAGCCAGATGCTGCGCCAGCAGCTTGCCAAGGGCAATAATGGTCTGACCAAGACCAAATTCATCACCTTTGGTGTGGAGGGCGAGAGTATGCGTCAGGTGAAAACCCGGCTCGACCATGTTCAGAATGATTTGCTCAACAATTTTCATCGGCTGGGTGTGCAGGCCAAGCCCCTGAACGGTACTGAGCGGTTGAAACTCATGCACGATATGTTCAACATGGACGGTTCATCGAAGTTTCGTTTTGACTGGAAAGACCTCGTAAAAAGCGGCCTTTCCGTCAAAGATGCCATTGCTCCGACCGCTTTTGCCTTCAAAAACAGCCGCACTTTCCAGATGGGCGGCATCTACTGCGCCGTCAGCTTTCTGAGCATCACGGCATCCGACATCAGCGACCAGCTTTTGAAGGATTTTCTGGACATGGATTCCAGCCAGATCGTTACCATGCACATCCAGTCCGTTGACCAGAACCGTGCCATCAAGACGGTGAAGCGCACCATCACGGAACTGGACCGCAGCAAGATCGAGGAGCAGAAAAAAGCCATCCGTGCCGGGTATGATATTGACATCATTCCGTCCGATTTGGCAACTTACGGACGGGATGCGAAAGCTCTGCTCAAAGAGCTGCAAAGCCAGAACGAGCGGATGTTCCTCGTCACTTTTCTGGTGCTGAACACTGGGCGCACGGAGCAGGAGCTGGAAAACAATGTCTTTCAGGCCAGCTCCATCGCCCAGAAGCACAACTGCAATCTGTGCCGGTTGGATTTCCAGCAGGAGCAGGGGCTTATGTCCTCGCTGCCGCTGGCAGACTGCCAGATCGAAATTCAGCGGGGACTGACCACCAGCAGCACGGCTATCTTCATCCCCTTTACCACGCAGGAATTGTACCAGAGCGGAAAAGAATCGCTGTACTACGGTCTGAATGCTCTGTCCAACAACCTGATTATGGTGGATCGCAAGAAGCTGAAAAACCCGAATGGCTTGATTCTGGGTACTCCCGGCTCCGGTAAAAGTTTCTCGGCAAAGCGTGAAATTGCCAATGCGTTTCTGGTGACGGACGATGATATTATTATCAATGATCCCGAAGGCGAATACTCGCCGCTGGTGAACCGGCTGAAAGGTCAGGTCATCAAAATCAGCCCCAACAGCACCCAATTTGTCAACCCCATGGACATCAACGCCAACTACTCCGAGGAGGATAATCCCCTGTCCCTGAAAGCCGACTTTATCCTTTCCCTCTGCGAGCTGGTGGTGGGCGGCAAGGAGGGGCTGCTGCCGGTGGAAAAAACCGTCATTGACCGCTGTGTGCATCTGATTTACCGCAAATATTTTGCGAACCCCTGCCCGGAGAATATGCCCATCCTTGAGGACTTGTACAACGCCCTGCTCCAACAGGACGAAAAAGAAGCCCACCATGTTGCCACGGCTCTGGAGATCTACGTCAAAGGCAGTCTGAACCTGTTCAACCACCGCACCAATGTGAACGTCAATAACCGCATCGTCTGCTATGACATCAAGGAGTTGGGCAAGCAGATGAAAAAGCTCGGTATGCTTGTCATTCAGGATCAGGTCTGGGGCAGAGTGACCGCCAACCGTACCGCAGGAAAATCCACCCGGTACTATGCAGACGAGTTCCATTTGCTTCTGAAAGAGGAACAGACGGCGGCATATTCTGTGGAGATCTGGAAGCGTTTCCGCAAGTGGGGCGGTATTCCCACGGGGCTGACCCAGAACGTGAAAGACCTTCTTTCTTCCCGTGAAGTCGAGAATATTTTCGAGAACAGTGACATGATCATCATGCTGAATCAGGCGGCAGGAGATCGGCAGATTCTCGCAAAGCAGCTCAACATCTCACCCCACCAGCTTTCCTATGTGACCCACTCCGGCGAAGGCGAAGGACTGCTGTTTTTCGGTAACGTCATCCTGCCCTTTGTTGACCGTTTCCCCACCGATCTGGAACTCTACCGGATTATGACCACCAAGTTAGGCGAGGTTTCGGAGGGGCAGAAATGAGCAAGCCGAAACTGAACATCAAAGAGGAAATGTCCGCCAAAAAGACCCGTTCACCCCCGAAAAAAGCCAAGGTGGAGCAGTCGGTGCCCAGAAAGAAGAAGCTGAAAACCGATGCAGAAAAGACCGCCGAAAAAAGCCAGCACCTGCGGTTCGGCAAGGCAGAACTGACCCCGGACGAACTGAGCCGTTTGAGCAAAGCGCAAAAGCGCGAGATGTACGCTGCCAATGCTGCCCGGACTGCGGTGCATCGGGAAATCGACCAGTATGAGGAAGATAATGTCGGTGTGCAGGCGTTGAGCGAGGGTGAAAAGGCCGCTGGAAATGTCCGCGATATTTCCAAGAGCCGCTATGCCCGGAAACTGAAAAAGAAAGCCAAGGTGCAGGGCAAGAAAAACTCCAAAACCGCAAAATCTTCTGCGCAAGAACCAACTGCATCACAAAATGCAGGAGATTCCGGTATCGGTACCCGTGAGGGTGGTTCCAATTGGCTCTCCCGATGGCGGCAGAAACATGACATTCGACAGAGCTACTATGCCGCAGCCCGGTCTGGTGGCACAGCGGCACAGACCGTTGGAAGCAAAAAAGCCGTATCCGGCGGTGCATCTGCCGCACGGTCTGGTGTAGAACAAGTAGTGGACAAGGGAAAATCTGTGGTCGGTTCGGCAGTAAACAGCCTTATGACCGCCGCAAAGAGTAACGCGCACGTTCTTGTGATCGTGGGCGTTTTTGTTTTGCTCATCCTGATGGTGATGTCTGGTTTTTCCTCCTGCGGCATCCTCTTTTCGGGCAGTACCCAAGTATCCGGGCAGACGATTTATTCTGCCGAGGACAGGGACATTCGCGGTGCAGAACAGGATTACAAGAAGCTAGAAAAGGAACTGGACAAAAAAATCAAGCGCACTCCGCAAGACCATCCGGGCTACAACGAGTACCAGTACCATCTTGACCCAATCGAACATGACCCGTGGCAGCTCACTTCCTTCTTGACTACCCTGTATGACGATTACACCCGGTCGGAAGTGCAGGGTAAGTTGCAGGAGATTTTCAAAAAGCAGTACAAGCTGACAACGTGGGTCGAGGTGCAGATTCGGTACAAGACCGTATGGGTCATTAGTCCTGCGGGCATCCCAGTTCCTACGCAGGTGCCGTATGAGTACAAGATTTTCCACACCAAATTGGAAAACCGTGGTCTGGAAGTTGTTATCCGGGAAGAGCTGACCGAAGATCAGTGGAAACGGTACGAGATTTTTCAGGACACACTGGGCGGTCGGCCTTACCTGTTCAACGGCGGTCTGCCGCCCGGTGGCTCGGATGGCTCCGGCGCACCCGGCATCGACTACACGGTTCCTGCGGAAGCTCTAACTGACACGGAGTTTGCCGCTATCTATGAGGAAGCCAAAAAATATGTTGGCGCTCCCTATGTTTGGGGTGGCTCCACCCCGGAAACAGGCTTCGACTGCTCCGGCTATGTCTGCTGGGTCTACAATCAAGCTGGTTATGATGTTGGACGCACCACCGCAAACGGATTATGGCAGAAGAGCCAGCATATTTCCGAAGCCGAAGCAAAGCCCGGTGACTTAGTTTTCTTCAAAGGAACGTATGATACGCCGGGGATGAGCCACGTTGGAATATATCTCGGTAACGGAAAAATGGTCAGTGCTGGCGACCCCATCAAATATGCTGGCATCCACTCGTCCTACTGGCAACAGTATCTTGCCGGATTCGGACGACTTTCAAAATGATTGGAGGGTTCTATTATGAGCGAAAAACTGGAAAAACTGCGAGCGATGCTCGAAAAAGAGAAAGAGCGGCGCATCAAGCTGAATAACCGCATCGAAATTCTGGAACGGCGGATTCAGGAGGCCGAAGCCGCCGAGGTGAACGAAATGGTGCGCAGTGCAAAGGTCAGCCCGGAACAGCTTGCCGCCCTGTTGCGGCAGTCTGCCAACACCACCCCGAACCCGGCTACTCTGGCGGAGGTAGGTGCAACGTTTGAAAAGGAGGATGATTCGGATGAGGTTTAAGAAATTTGGCGCACTGCTGGTATCGGCAGTGCTGTGCATCGGCATGGCCGCTCCTGCTTTCGCCTATGAGGGCGATACCACCCCGGTAGAAGAACCTGTTTTGCCGGAAATCGTGGAGGAAGAAGATGCTGTCACCATTACGGATGAGGAAACGGGCGCATTGACCCCGGAAGGCAATCTGACACTGGTGGATGATTACTACACCAATTATTCGGACGGCTCCGGCCAGCAATTCATTACGATGGTGAGCAAGTCGGGTGCCACCTTCTATCTGGTAATCGACCGCAATGCCAAAGGACAGCAGACCGTTCACTTCATGAATTTGGTGGATGAAGGCGACCTTTTGACCCTGATGGAGGAAGAAGATGCAGACGCTTATACCGCTGAAAAAGAAGCGGCGGCGCAGGCGGAACAGGACAGGCTGAAAGCCGAGGAAGAAGCGAAAAAAGCCGCCGAAGAAGCGGCAGCATCCGGCACGGAACAGCCCAAGGAAAACAAGGTCACAAAGATCGCATCCGGCTTTTTGGGTGTGGTGGTGCTGATTGCACTGGCAGCAGGTGGCGGCTTCTATTTCTATCACCAGCAGATGCAGAAGAAAAAAGCCGAAAAAGAAGCCCTCGACCCCGATGCAAACTACACCGAGGACAAGGGCGATTTTGAGATCCCTACCGATGTGCCGGACGAGGACGAAACCCCGGACGAGCAGGACACTGAACCCATCTGATTTCAAGGCGGCATTTTGCCGCCGTACATATCCAAATGAAAACAGATTGGAGGGAACGCTTATTTCAATTCTAGTTGTAGCAGAAAAGCCCTCGGTTGCCATGTCCTACGCCAAAGTCCTCGGTGCCACCAACCGTCAGGACGGCTACCTTGAGGGCAACGGTTATCTGGTAAGCTGGTGCGTGGGTCATCTGGTGGAGCTTGCTCCGCCCAATATCTACGATGCCAAATACGTCAAGTGGAGCATCGCAGATCTGCCCATCCTGCCGGAAAGGTGGCAGTATCTGGTGTCTGCGTCCACCAAAAAGCAGTTTGGTATCCTGCAAAAGCTGATGGACCGCCCAGATGTGGATAGCATTGTCTGTGCAACGGATGCAGGGCGTGAGGGCGAACTAATCTTCCGCCTTGTCTACCAGCAAGCGGGCTGCAAAAAGCCCTTTTCCCGCCTGTGGCTGTCCAGCATGGAGGAAAACGCCATCCGAGAGGGGTTCGCCCATCTCAAACCGTCAACTGAATACGATGCGCTGTACAACGCAGCACTCTGCCGGGAACGCGCCGACTGGATGGTCGGCATCAATGCGTCCCGGCTTTTTTCGTGCCTGTACGGTCAACCGCTGGCGGTGGGGCGTGTTATGACCCCGGTGCTTGCCATGACGGTGGTGCGAGAAGCCGCCATCGCTGCCTTTACCTCGGAAAAATTCTACACGGTGGATCTGGAACTGACCAGCGGCTGCACGGCATCCAGCCGCCGCATTCCCGAAAAAACCGTGGCCGAAAACCTACTGGAAGCCTGCCGAAAGGAGATGGTGGCAACGATCCAGCGTATCACCCGCAAGGAAAAGTCTGAGAGTCCGCCGTCGCTGTACGATCTGACCACCCTTCAGCGAGATGCTAACCGCTTGCTGGGGTACAGCGCACAGCAGACGCTGGACTATGTGCAGAGCCTGTATGAGAAGAAACTTACCACTTATCCCCGAACTGATAGCTGCTATATCACCGACGATGACGAGGAAATGCTGGAGGAACTGACCGAGGAACTGGAAAGATTTTTCGATATTACCTCGGAAGATGTGGACGAGGCTGTGCCCCGGACACGGCGCACCGTCAACCGGGAAAAAGTCACCGACCACCACGCCATTCTGCCCACTCGCAGTATGCTGCAAGCAGATCTGGACGCACTGCCCAAGGGCGAGCAGAACGTCCTGAAGCTCATCATCGCCCGGACGCTGATGGCAGTCAGCAAGCCCTTCCGGTATCTGGAAACCCTGCTGACCACCGAATGTGCCGGGGAGGAATTTACCGCCAAGGGCAAGGAGGTTCTGGAAGAAGGCTGGAAAGCGGTGGAACGTAAGGTGCTTGCCGACATCCTGAACCGAAAACAGGAACTCACCGCCCTGCCCAATGCGGCAGAAAACGAGTGCGGCATCCTTAACGCAGAGCTGAAGGAGGGTCAAACGTCCCCGCCGAAGCACTTTACCGAGGACACCCTGCTGCACGCTATGGAGACCGCCAGTGCGGACAGTATGCCGGAGGGCGTGGAGCGTCAGGGCATCGGTACCCCGGCAACCAGAGCCGCCACCATCGAAAAACTGGTGCAGAAGGGTTTTCTGGAACGCAAGGGCACCAAGAAAAACAAGGTGCTTCTGCCCACGGACAAGGGCAAAGCCCTCATTACTGTGATGCCCGAAGAGATCCAATCCCCGGAAATGACCGCCGATTGGGAAACGAAGCTGCTGCGTATTGAGCGCAGCGAAATGGAGCCGGGTGAATTTATGACTGAGATCAATACGATGATTACCGAACTGGTAAAGAACACGGAAATGAAAAAAGGAGCGAATGCACTTATGAAAAGCAAGATTATTGGTGTCTGTCCGAACTGTGGGAAGCCTGTCGTGGAACGTGAAAAGGGCTGGTTCTGTGAGAACAGGGAGTGCCGTTTCGTTCTGTGGAAGGACAATGCGTTCTTCAAGCGTCTGGGCAAGCGGCTGGACGCTCATGTGGCGGACAAGCTGCTGCGGGATGGTCGTGTCCGCTTGAAGGACTGCAAGAGTGCCAAGGGCAAGACCTACAATGCCACCGTGCTGCTGTCCTGTGAAGCCGATGGCCGCAGCAAGTTTTCGCTGGAATTTGAAGGTGGGTGCTGATGGAGCAGATAAAAGAAGCGGTCTACCTTATCAACGATGAACGCTATCTGCATCTCCGGGAAAACGGTGCAGGGGTCGGCTTTGCCACTTATAACAAGGTAACTGGCGAGCCGCTGGAAAGTGGGCAGATCTCGGAAAAGAATCTGCCGCCAGATGGACAAAACACCATCTCTGCCGCCCGGAACTGGTATCTGTTTGAACTTTCGGACGATGACCGTAAGGCCATCCAACAGGAAAGCGTAAAGATCCTCGAAAACATCCCGCAGGCGGGCATCGGCAGGCGGCGCATCTGGGAGCCGGAAACGCTGCCGAAGGATATTCGTCTCATCAACAGCCACTATGATGACCTCTATCGCATTCCAGATGGCGGCGTGATTCAGGTGGATTACCCGGATGGGCGCAGTTTTACGGCACGGGTGGAACATCTGGATGATTATCACTTTGACATGGGCGGTCTGGGCAATGTGTTCCACATCTGCCAGTTTGCCGAGGTCATGGAGCGGAACCATGCAGACTTCTACCCCGAAATTCAGACACAGGACGAGCAGGCCGCATGGGAACTGGGTGGCAAAGGTTATCTTGCCATCCAGTCCTGTGAGGATGGATGGGACTACACCATTTACCACAGCGATTTTTCCGTGATGGACGGCGGGCAGTTGGATGCCCCGGAACTGACCATTCAGGAAGCCCGTGAGCAGATTCTGGAAGCACACCACATGGAAAAGGGCCGGCGGTTGCTGAAGGACTATGACCTTATCATGGACAAAGCTGCCGAAGCCGAAGAACTGGGGCTTTCTGGCAAGCCCTCTACCCTCGAAAAGTTGGCGGCACTGGCAAAGTGCGACGCCCCGGAGTGCAACCCAACCGCCTGCCGGAAAGCGAGGGATGCCCATGAACTTTGACCATGAAGAACTGATGCTGCTGATGCTCTACAACACCGGCACCCGGCTGGGGCTTATCCACGAACTGCGGCTCATGCAGTGCTACCTGATGCCTGACGAAACTGCCCTGCGGGATTTGTCGGAGAGTGTTATCGAAAAGCTGAAACTGCTGACCGATGCCGAGTTTGTCGAACTGGAATTTCCCCCGGACTGATTTTTGCCGCCTGCGGGCGGCGTACATATCCTCTTTCTCTATGGTTGGCAGTGTGGTATAATTGGCTCAACAAACAAAAGTTTATATCTGCTAACGATAATTGCCGAATGGCAACGTGCAGATTGAAAGGTCTTCGCCATGAATCGTGCAGAATTTATGCAATTTATTCTTGAACAATATAGCGTTGAGCCGGATTACCCGTGGATGAAGAATCCCAATTTTGCAGTCTTCCGGCACAGCAACAATCAGAAATGGTTTGCCTTGATCATGGACATTCCAAGGAGTAGACTGGGATTGCCCGGTGACGAATCGATAGATGTGGTGAATCTCAAATGCGACCCGCTTCTGATTGGCTCGCTACGCAGTGAACCCGGTTTTTTTCCTGCCTACCACATGAACAAAGACAGCTGGATCACGGTTTCGCTGGACAATAAAGCTGATGATGACAAGCTAAAAATGTTAATAGACATGAGTTACACTGCTACTGCGCCAAAAATTCGTAAGAAGCACTGACAGTATTCTGTCCGTGCAATCAACATACAGAATGGAGAGTATTTGAAATGAAAATCGCAGTTTTGAACGGTAGTCCCCGCAAAGGCGGCAACACAGAAATCATGGCGCAGGCTTTTGCAAAAGCCGCCCGCAAGAACCAGAATGAGGTCAGCATTCTGGATGTAGCATCCATGAACATCCGCGGCTGTCTTGGCTGCAAATACTGCTGGGCACACAAGGGCGAATGTATCCAGAAAGATGACATGGGCAAGGTCTTTGCGGCTCTGGCGGATGCCGACATGGTGGTGTTCGCATCGCCCATCTACTGGTTTGATATTACCGCACAGCTGAAAACTGTCATTGACCGCCTGTATGCCTGCGGCAGTGTTGGCTTCCATTTCCACAAGACCGCACTGCTGTTGGATGCCGGTGCCGACCATGTGTTCGATGCAGCCATCGCACAGTATAAGGCTATGACCTCCTATCTGAAGTGGGAGGATATGGGCATCATCACAGTTCCGAACATGGAAACCAAGGGCAGCATGACGACCGCTCCCAATCTGGACGCAGTTATCAGACTGGGCGAATCGCTCTGATTTTTGAAAAATAATATTACATCCCTGCGGGCAATCATAAAACGGTTGCCCGCTATTTTTATGCTCAAAAACGGAAGGAGGCCAAAATGCCAAGCAAAACCGAAGAATATCTCGCCCTTGCCCAGCGCACAGCCAACGGCTTGACCCGGTACTGGGAAAGCTGGACAGACTACCTGACCACCGCATCCCGGCTGTACAAGTACCCCTTTGCGGACCAGCTTATGATCTACGCCCAGCGACCCGATGCCACAGCCTGCGCCGATTACGACATCTGGAACAACCGCATGAACCGGTATGTCCGGCGTGGCTCCAAGGGCATCGCCCTGTTGGACGAATCCAGCGGATACCCGCGTCTGCACTATGTGTTTGATGTGTCGGACACCGGAGTACGGCGCAATTCTCGCGACCCGGAACGATGGGAAATGAATGACGACCTTTTCAAGCCGGTGTCTGAGATGCTGACCGCAGAATACGGCATCAGCCATGAACGGCTCAGCCAGCAGCTCGTAAATATTGCGGAGAAGCTGGTGAACGATTATTGGGACAACAACAGCGGCGACATCCTCAACATCGTTGACGGCTCTTTCTTTGATGATTATGATAGTAGCGGAAAGGAACTTCAGTTCAAGGCCGCTGCGACAATGAGCGTCACCTACACTCTATTAGAACGATGCGGGTTTGAACCGGAAGGCTACTTTGACAAGGATGACTTTCAGGCCATCCACACCTTTTCCACACCCGATGCAGTCTATGCGCTGGGTGCCGCTACCAGCGACATCAGCCGCGAGGTCTTACGCAAAATCGAGCGGACGGTGAAAACCACGACCCGCCGCCGAAACGTAGAAAGGATGGAAGAATATGAGCAGCAGTCTGAATTACACGAAGATCGGGGATTACCAGCTCCCGAACCTGACCCTCAGCCAGCCGAAGACCCCGCTGGGCAAGTACGGCAGGATGCGCCGGAATTACCTGAAACAGCATCGCCCGGTGCTGTACCACACGATGCTGATGAACGGGAGCCTGTATCCGCACCTGATGGAGGTGGAGCAGACGGCAGAGAGCCGGATGCAGCAGACCATGGAGCAGCTTCTGAAGCAGGACCCAGCCCCGGACAAAGCGCAGAATCAACTGATGTGGGTGCAGCACATGAACAGCCTGAAAACGCAGGCAGAGGAACTGGTGATGACGGAGCTGATCTACAGCTAAGTTTTCTGGATGCGAACATCCCCACCGAAGCCCAGCAAATCGAAAAAATCGACCGAGCGGAGAGCGAAAAAACGCCCTCCGCTTTTGTTTTGTCGCAGGCTGAAATTGAGAACGAGCTGCGGCGGCATGGTTCAGGGTTTGCAGGCGGCAAACAGCGCATTATGGCGCTGTACCAGACCCAGCCTGACCGCAAACTCCGTGCCAAAGCACTGGCAAAGGAGTACGGCATTGGTGGGCACTCCCACGATTTTCTGGACGGAAGCCGGGGTTTTGTGAACCACGACTGGAAGGGACTGGAATTTGACCATTACCCTGACCACCAGAAAATCACCCTGAAATGGGCGCAGGTGGAAAAGTATATCGACCTGATGATCCAGTCCGACCGCTACCTGACGGATGAAGAAAAGGAGCAGTGTACCACTGTACAGGAAGAAAACGGCTACAAAGTCGGTGACGATGTAATGGTTGATTTGCCCACTGGAACCATCGAGGGCATCATTGGCTATATCGGCGAAACGGATGTTCGCATCGACACCAGCGCACACGGACAGTCGTGGGATAACGAAGTTATCAACAAACGACAATTCGAGGACGGTCTGCGGCAGAATGAACCTAGCCAGCGTGTGGATGAAATGCTGGAGCAGGCAGAAACCATCTACAAGGAATCCGAGGTGCCGGAATATGAGCGTTTTTCTGTCCGCGAAGTGGTCGGAGGTACGTCCCAGCTTTTTGCTATCTGGGATGATCTCAATGAGGGCTACTATGCAAATGATAACGGAATGGCGCAATTTACAGACAAGGAGCAGGCCGAATCCTATTGCACCGCTTTGAAAAAAGAGACGGATGAACGAACCGCCGCCGATTGGCTTGCAGTGGAAAAGGCAAAGTTTTTGGCAGAAAATGAACCTGTTCCCGCTCTCCCAAAAGAGCGTGATTACCGTGTGGGCGATACAATCCGTCTGGACGGTAAGGATTTTACGGTCGAAACTGTCGGAACTCTGAACATCCAGCTTCGTGACCCGGATGAGGTCTATCCGGTTGCCCGCTCGGAAAGCAAGGAAAATCTGGAACGGCTGCTGCGCCAGCCGGGCAACATCCATCTGCACAACCTGATGGTCAATCTCACTCCTGCGCATGAGCCGGACGAGGACAAACCGCCGCTTACGGACGAAGAATTGGACGAACTGCACATCTCTGCCGTGATGGACGGAAAGGTGCAGACCTTCCCGGATGCCGCTGCCTTGGATGAAGCCCTGAATGCCGAACCTGCGCCGGAGCCTGCCGGGAACTTCCACATCACGGATGATGATTTGGGTGTCGGAGGCCCCAAACAGAAATTCGCCCGGAATATTGCAGCTATCCGCACCCTGTTTCAGTTGGAACAGGAACACCGTGGAGCCACCGCCGAGGAACAGGAAGTGCTTTCGCAGTATGTGGGCTGGGGTGGTCTGCCGGATGCCTTTGACCCGGATAAGAGCAACTGGTCAAAAGAGTACACGGAACTGAAAGGGCTGCTCTCCGAGGACGAGTATGCCGCAGCCCGCAGCTCCGTGCTGAATGCCCACTACACCAGCCCCACCGTCATCCGTAGTATCTACGATGCCGTGGAGCGCATGGGTTTCCGCAGCGGAAATATTCTGGAACCTAGTATGGGTGTGGGCAACTTCTTCGGGATGCTGCCGGATACCATGCAGGACAGTCGGCTGTACGGTGTGGAACTGGACAGCATCACCGGACGCATCGCCAAAAAGCTGTACCCGCAGGCTGACATTACCGTGGCCGGATTTGAAACCACCGACCGCCGTGATTTTTATGACCTCGCTGTGGGCAACGTGCCCTTTGGTCAGTACAAGGTCAACGATAAGGCGTACAACAAGTTGGGATTTAGTATCCACAACTACTTTTTCGCCAAGGCCATCGACCAAGTGCGTCCGGGCGGCATCATTGCCTTTGTCACATCTCGCTACACCATGGACAGCAAGGACAGCACCGCCCGCAAGCACATGGCAGAACGTGCCGATCTGCTGGGTGCTATCCGTTTGCCCAACAACGCTTTCCGCGCCAACGCTGGCACGGATGTTGTCAGCGATATTATCTTTTTGCAGAAGCGTGACCGCCCCATCGACCATGAGCCGGACTGGGTGCAGTTGGGCAAAACGGAAGATGGCTTTGCCATCAATCAGTATTTCGTAGACCACCCGGAGATGGTTCTAGGTGAACTGACGATGGAAAGCACTCAGTACGGCAAGGAAGAATGTACTGTGCGCCCCATAGAGGGTGCGGTGCTTGCAGACCAGCTTGCCGAGGCGGTACAGCACATCGAGGGACAGTACACTGCCGCCGAGGTGGATGCTCCCGACATTGCCGAGGAAGAAACCGCCCGGCGCACTCTGTCTGCTGACCCGGAGGTGAAGAATTTCTCCTACACGGTGGTGGACGGCGAGGTGTTCTACCGGGAAAATTCCGTGATGACGCAGGTGGAGCTGTCCGACACCGCCAAGGGGCGCGTCACCTGCATGGTGGAACTGCGCCAGATCGTCAACGAACTGATTGACCAGCAGTTGAACGACTACCCGGACGAGGATATTAAAGCGACACAGGCAAAGCTGAACGTTGCCTACGATGCCTTTACCGCAAAGTATGGCCTGCTGAACGACCGCAAAAACGGGCGGCTGTTTGAGCAGGATTCCTCCTACTATCTGCTCTGTTCGCTGGAAAATCTGGACGAGCAGGGGCAGCTTAAATCCAAGGCGGCGATGTTCACCAAGCGCACCATTCGCCCGGAACGCACCGTCACCAGCGTGGATACGCCAAGTGAAGCGTTGGCGGTGTCCATCGGAGAACACGGCAAGGTGGATTTGCCCTATATGGCAGAACTGCTGGGCACACCCGGCGAGTACGAGCGCATCACTACCGAACTTTCCGGCGTGATCTTCAAGGACCCTGCCGCCGACCCAACTGACCCGGAAGCAGGCTGGCAGATGGCAGACGAGTACCTGTCCGGCGATGTCCGGGCAAAGCTGCGGATGGCGCAGTTCGCCGCCGAAACCAACCCGGAGTTTGCCGTCAACGTGGATGCACTGACCAAAGCGCAGCCCAAAGAACTGGAAGCCTCCGAAATTGATGTGCGGCTGGGTGCAACGTGGCTTGACCCGGATATTATCCAGAAGTTTATGACCGAGACTTTCCAGATCCCCTACTATCTACGCCATGCGGTCAAGGTGAGATATTCTCCGTATACCGCCGAGTGGCGTGTGGAGGGCAAGACCGCTACGGGACGGGGCGATATTATTTCCTCTGAAACCTACGGCACCAGCCGTGCCAACGCTTATAAGATTCTGGAAGAAACGCTCAACTTGAAGGACGTCCGCATCTATGACACCATTGAGGATGCCGAGGGCAAGCCCAAGCGTGTGCTGAACAAACGGGAAACCATGCTGGCACAGCAGAAGCAGCAAATCATCAAGGACGCTTTCGCCAACTGGGTCTGGCAGGACCCCCAGCGGCGCATTGCGCTGGTGAAGCAGTATAACGAGCTGTTCAACTCTACCCGCCCCCGTGAGTATGACGGAAGCCACATCCATTTTGTCGGCATGAACCCGGAGATCACCCTCCGGGAACACCAGCGAAATGCCATCGCTCATGTGCTTTATGGCGGTAATACGCTGCTTGCACACGAAGTTGGTGCGGGCAAAACCTACGAAATGGCTGCATCCGCCATGGAAGCCAAACGGCTGGGACTGTGCCAGAAAAGTCTTTTTGTCGTGCCCAATCACCTGACGGAGCAGTGGGCATCGGAGTTTTTGAACCTCTACCCTAACGCCAAACTTTTGGTGGCACGGCGCAAGGACTTTGAAACTGCCAATCGCAAAAAATTCTGTGCCCGCATCGCCACCGGGGACTATGATGCCGTCATCATTGGCCATTCGCAGTTTGAGCGCATTCCGCTGTCCTTTGAGCGGCAGGAACGCATTATTCAGGAGCAGATCTACGAGACCCTTGCCGCCATCAACGAACTGAAAGTCCACGCAGGCGAGAATTTCAGTATCAAGCAGATGGAAAAGACCCGGAAAACGCTGGAAACCAAGCTGGAAAAACTGCGCTCCGATGAGCGCAAGGACGATGTAATCACCTTTGAGCAACTAGGCGTTGACAGGCTTTTTGTGGACGAGAGCCATTTTTACAAGAACCTCTTTTTGACCACAAAAATGCGGAATGTCGCTGGATTATCCACCGGCGAAGCCCAGAAATCCAGCGATATGTTCGGCAAGTGTCGCTATCTGGATGAGATCACCGGCGGGCGTGGCGTGGTGTTCGCTACCGGCACCCCGGTGAGCAACTCCATGACCGAGTTGTACACGGTCATGCGGTACTTGCAATACAGCACCTTGCAGC
>ERZ772870.1584-NODE-1584-length-15275-cov-4.054599_pt1 | contig 15275 bp, 7 predicted proteins | sample MGYA00511376_ERZ772870 | MGnify/ENA primary metagenome ERZ772870 (study PRJEB29015, sample SAMEA2737719) | human gut metagenome | biome: human gut; feature: human-associated habitat; material: faeces | place: China | collected 2012 ... | reverse complement strand
ACCCTTTCAACCGACCCCAAGCGTCTGCTTATCGGTGACGACGAGCACGGCTGGGACGACAACGGCGTCTTCAACTTCGAGGGCGGCTGCTACGCTAAGGTCATCAATCTGGACAAGGACTCTGAGCCCGACATCTACAACGCCATCAAGCGCAACGCTCTGCTGGAGAACGTCACTCTGGACGCTGAGGGCCACATTGATTTCGCCGACAAGAGCGTGACCGAGAACACCCGCGTCTCCTACCCCATCGACCACATCCAGAACATCGTCCGCCCCATCTCTTCTGCACCCGCAGCCAAGAATGTCATCTTCCTGTCTGCTGATGCATTCGGCGTCCTTCCCCCGGTCTCCATCCTGACTCCGGAGCAGACCCAGTACTACTTCCTGTCCGGCTTCACCGCAAAGCTGGCCGGCACCGAGCGCGGCATCACCGAGCCCACCCCCACCTTCTCCGCCTGCTTCGGTCAGGCCTTCCTGGAGCTGCACCCCACCAAGTACGCTGAGGAGCTGGTCAAGAAGATGCAGAAGAGCGGCGCAAAGGCTTATCTGGTCAACACCGGCTGGAACGGCACCGGCAAGCGCATCTCCATCAAGGATACCCGCGGCATCATCGACGCCATCCTGAGCGGTGCCATCAACGAGGCTCCCACCAAGAAGATTCCCTACTTCGACTTCGAGGTTCCCACCCAGCTGCCCGGCGTGGATCCCGCTATCCTGGATCCCCGCGACACCTATGCTGACGCTTCCCAGTGGGAGGAGAAGGCAAAGGATCTGGCTGGCCGCTTCATCAAGAACTTTGCAAAGTACGAGGGCAACGAGCACGGCAAGGCTCTGGTCTCCGCCGGCCCCCAGCTGTAAGCTGACAGCGCCTCTTACATAAGGCCATAAGATCAAGACCCATCCGATCTCCCGCAAAAAGGAAGTCGGATGGGTCTTTCTTGTAATCCATCTCGTTTTATAGCACTCTGCGGAGGATACTGCACATGAAAAAAGCAACGGTCAACGACTACTTCCGACACCACTGGGTGAAGCTCATGCTCTTCGCGCTCTTTACAGCGGCGGTATCCTTTTTCGCGCCGTTGAAAAACTTCCAGCTCAAGTGGCTTATCGACTCCAAGAGCAAGCAGGAGGCACTGGGCTATATGGGGCTGGTGTTCCTCATCACCTTCACCAGCTGGTTTTTCGAACGGTTGAGCCGCCGCTCCTTTACAAAACTCGCCTGCGGCGCCGTGGAGCAGGTGCGGGGACAGGTCATGGAGCGGGTGCTGCGCCGCCCGGTGTCCCAATATCAGCGGGAGGGCGACGCAGCCTATCTCTCCCTGTTGACCACCGACCTGCGCACCCTCTACGACGACTATTATATGTCCCTCTTCAACATCGCGTTCTGGGGCGGCATCATGCTCTGTGCGCTGGGGATGTACCTTTACATCAGCCCGGTGATGCTGGCGGCCATCCTGCTTGTGACCGTGCCGCCGCTGGTCCTGCCCCGGAAGATGAATGAGCGGCTCAAAGCCTCCCGAGACGCTTTTTCGCTCCAGATGGCGGGCTACACCCAGCAGCTCAAGGAGCTTCTGGGCGGGTTCGAGGTCATCCGGGGCTTTCTGCGGGAGGACGCCTATGCTACCCGCCACCGGGATGCTGCCCGGCAGGCCCGCGACAGCGAGCAGGCCTACCAGCAGAGCCTCAACGCCATGGTGGTCAACACCTCTCTCACCAGCAACCTCATCTTCCCCATCGTCATGCTGGTGGGCCTTTTTCTCGCTTTCGACGGGCGGCTGACGATGGGCACCGTCTCCACCGCCGCCAGCATGGCGAACTTCGTCATCACGCCCTGTAATCAGATCGCCCAGTGCTGGGCCAAGGTCAGATCCTCGAAAGGCATTCGTCAGCGGCTGGAAGCAGCCATGTCCGGCCCGGAAAAAGTCTCTGCGGGCCGGGCCATCGGTAAACTCGAGCACATCGAGTGCAAGGACACCGGCTTTTCCTACCCCGGGGCCGCTGCACCGGTGCTGCGCGGCGTCCGGCTGACGGTCTCCGGGCAGGAAAAAGCCGTCCTCGTGGGCGAAAGCGGCTGCGGCAAGTCTACACTGGCAAAGCTGCTGTTCCAGTACTACCCAGACTATACCGGCAGCATCCTCTTCAACGGCCAGCAGCTGCGGGACATCGACCGTCAGAGCCTCTACCAGCGGGTAGGTTACATTGCCCAGACAACCTATCTCTTCAATGACACCCTCCGCAGCAACATCTGCCTCGGCGCGGACTTCCCCGAGGCTCAGCTTTCCCACGCCATCGGGATGGCGGGCCTCACCGACTGGGTAAGCACCCTGCCCGACGGCCTCGACACCCTCATCAGCGAGAACGGCAAGAATCTCTCGGGCGGGCAGCGCCAGCGCATCGGCATCGCACGGCTGGCGCTTCGCCGGTACGACCTCATCATCGCCGACGAGATCACCGCCAGCCTCGACCCCGACACCAGCGGACAGATCATGGAAAATCTGCTCGCTCTCCCCTGCATGGTGGTGGCCATCACCCACGACGTCTCGGGGGCGTTCATGAAGCAGTTTGACAAGGTATACCGGGTGGAGCACGGAAGCGTCACACAAGTATAAAAGGAGAGCCTGTGCCGGGTTTCAGCACAGGCCCTCCTCTTGTTTTTACCGGTTATTTCGCCGCGTCGAACTCGGCGAGGATGTCGGCCTCCGGGGCCGGGGTCACGAGGCTGACCACCACGCAGACGGCCAGCGAGACGAGGAAGGCGGGCAGCAGCTCATAGATGCCAAAGACGCCGCCCAGCGGGCTGACGAGGTACTTCCAGACGAAGACCATCAGGCCGCCGGAGAGCATACCGGCCAGCGCACCCTGCCAGTTGCAGCGCTTCCAGAACAGGGCGCAGAGGACGACAGCGCCGAAAGCGCCGCCGAAACCGGCCCACGCGAAGCTGACGATGCCGAAGACGCTGGAATCCGGGTCGCGGGCCAGCACCACGCCCACCACGCTGACGCAGATGATGGTCAGGCGGGCTGCGAAGAGGCTCTGCTTCTCGTTCAGTTTGAGGTGGCCGAACTCCTGCAAAATGTTCTGGGACACACTGGACGCAGCGGCCAGCATCTGGCTGTCCGCCGTGGACATGGTGGCCGCCAGGATGCCTGCAAGGATGAGTCCGGCCAGAACTGCCGCCAGCACACCGTGCTGGCTGATGAGACTGGCGATGCGGACGATGAGGGTCTCACTGGACGAGCCGCTGAGGAATTCCAGCGCACCGGCCCTGGTCATGCCGAGGCCCACCATGCCGATGACGATGGACGCCGCCATGGCGATGACCACCCAGACGGTGGCAATGCGGCGGCTGAGCACCAGCTTCTTCTCGTCCTCGATGGCCATGAAGCGGAGCAGGATGTGGGGCATACCGAAGTAGCCGAGACCCCACGCCATGGTGGAGACGATGTCCAGCAGGCTGTAGGACGTGGCCCCGCCGGTCACGGCGTCGTGGCTGGCTGTCATGGTCAGGTAGCCGGAAAGGCTCTGGGCATTCTCCACCACAGCACCCCAGCCGCCTGCCACAACGATGCCGTAGCCCAGCACCGCGATGAGGGCCAGCGACATGACCACCGACTGGATGAGGTCGGTGGTGGTGACGGCGCGGAAGCCGCCGAGGATGGTATAGCCCACGATGACGAGGGCCGACACCAGCATTGCCGCCATGTAATCTACGCCGAAGAGGCTGTGGAACAGCTTGCCGCAGGCCGCAAAGCCCGAGGCCGTATACGGCACGAAGAAGACGATGATGATGACTGCGCCCAGAGCGTTCAGCAGGTTGCGCTGGTCATGAAAGCGAAGCGACAAGAACTGCGGTACCGTGATGGCGTCGAGGTTGGCCGAATAGCGGCGGAGCCGCCGGGCCACGATGAGCCAGTTGAGCCAGGTGCCCAGCGCAAGGCCGATGGCTGTCCAGCCCGGCGAGGCGATGCCTGTCAGGTAGGCCAGACCCGGCATACCCATCAGCAGCCAGCTGGACATATCGCTGGCCTCGGCACTCATGGCCGTGACCAGCGGCCCCATCTTCCGGCCGCCAAGGTAGAAGTCGGTGCTGTCGTTGTTGGTCTTGCTGTAGGCGAAACCCACCAGCAGCATAGCCACAAGATAGACGACGATCGTGATGACGATACAGATCTCACTCATATACGTTCCCCCTTTGGTGCTTTTTTCCTCTATGATAAAAGCATGGCCCGATTTTACCACAGTAAAGCGTCAAAGTGCAAGACCCTTGGGCAGATTCTTCCCCTATGACTGAAATTTCGTCCTTTGCAGCGTCCAAAACCGCTCAATATGCCAACAGGCCGTCCTCCAGAGGAGGACGGCCTGTTGGTTCGAATGAAGAAAATGATGAAAATAAAGAAGATGACAGATTATTTTGCGGCTTCGCCTTCGGGGAAGATGATCTTGTTCACGAAGAAGAAGATGATCATCGAAATGCCGCCGTTGAGTACCGTGGTGCCGATGTTGTAGATGAAATCAGGCACCAGCAGACCGGCCACAGCCACCCAGATGCAGTTGATGGAGTTGACGATGCAGGTGATGAGGCAGAAAGCCAGCAGATACCAGCCGATCTGCTTGGCGAGGTTGCCCTTGCTGCGGAAGACGAGGCTGCGCTGGATGGGGAAATTGATGCACTCGCCGATGACCATGGCCACCATGTAGGCGCAGAAGTAAGGCAGGCCGCCGTGGGCCGCGTCATAGCCGAGGATGTTCCACTTGAAGGTCTCGCCGAACAGGGTGATGTCGATGCCCGGCCAGCCGAAGTCCACCACCGGCAGGCTTGCAAATGCCTTGGGCAGGAACTGCAGAAGCAGATATTTGAACACGGTGATGAGGTTGGACACGATGACGAACAGTCCGCCCTCCCGCACCCATTTGGCCGCGGCCGGATGCTTTGCGGCAAAGTTATTCCAGAAATTCATGGCCTTATTCCTTTCAGCTGTTTTTGAGCCGGTTTTCCATCTGGCTGTTCAGGATGAGATTCTTGACGAACTCATAGATGACCCGAAGGATGCCCACGAGCCAGAAGCCTTTCAGCTCCCAGACGAGGCCGTCCACCATGCCCATGCTCACCATGCCGTTGGTCATCTTGGCCAGCGCGCGCAGCGGCATATTATACTGGAACACGGTGTTCAGGTCGGGGGTGCCTTTTGCAAAGCTGCTGTCCAGACGGTAGCGCAGCACCTTCTGTGCCACCCAGCCCAGCGGACTGCGGCCATGGTCCATCTCGCCCAGCGTCATGTTCCGGTCGATGCGGACGACATCCTCCGGGATCGGATGGCCCAGCAGAGCCTCGAACTCGGCGTCGGTCACATAGGTGATCTGGCCGGAGACGTAGTGGAGCAGGTCGAGACCCTCGTAGGGGTCGGGAGCGTTGGTCCCCTTGACGGAGACTTCCGCTGTCAGCCGGATGTCTGCGCTGGATGCACCCACGCGGAGCTGATAGCTTCCGCCTTCGACTTCCCAGCGGTCAGTCTTGACGTTCCAGTAGCGGAACACCTTGTCGTCCAGAGCGATGCTCACCGTCCTGCTCTCGCCGGGGGCGAGGAAGACCTTTGCAAAGCCCTTCAGCTCCTGCGCCGGGCGGAAGATTTTTGCGTCCTGCTTTACGACGTAGAGCTGGACGATCTCGGCACCGGCACAGCTGCCGGTGTTGGTGACAGTGAGGGTCACGCCCTTCTCGTCTGCCTTCAGATCACTGTACTCGAAGGTGGTGTAGCTCAGGCCGTAGCCGAAGGGGAACGCCACCGGCACACCGGCGGTCTGATAGTACCGGTAGCCCACATACAGGCCCTCGCGGTACTCCACGTTCCGGCCCTCGCCGCCGAAGTTCGCCTTGGCGGGGGTGTCGTCGTGAGCCTGCGCCCAGGTCTGGGACAGCTTGCCGCAGGGGCAGAGCTTGCCGGTGAGGATGTCTGCGGCTGCGCCGGCGCCTGCCTGTCCGCCCAGTGCGCCGTAGACCAGCGCCCTGCACTGGCCGACCCACGGCGTCTCTACCGGCGCACCGGCGCTCAGCAGAACGACGACGTTCGGGTTGACGGCAGCCACAGAGGCCAGAAGCTGCTGCTGGTTCTCGGCCAGCTTCATGTCAGAGCGGTCAAGACCTTCACTCTCCCGCAGCTCATCGAGGCCGAGGCAGAGCAGAACGGTGTCAGCCTTCTTTGCGAGGGCCACAGCCTCTTCCAGCTTCTCGGCGTCAGCTGCACCCTGACGCTCGAAACCGGAGGCATAGCCCACGAAGGTGATGCCGCTGTCGTCGGCCTTGATGCTGTCCAGCAGGGTGTCCACCTGCAGGGCGTTGACGGCGCTGGAGCCTGCGCCCTGATAGCGGGGCGTCTCGGCAAAGTCGCCGATGACGGCCAGCTTCTCATTGGGCTTGAGCGGCAGGATGCCGCCCTCGTTCCTGAGCAGGACGATGCTCTCTGCGGCCGCGCGGCGGGCAAGCTTATGGTGCGCGGCAGCGTCGAAGGTGCGGGATGCTTTTTCCACCGCAGCGTGGGTGGAGAGCACCAGTTCCAGCATCTCGTCGAGACGGACGTCCACGTCGGCCTCGGAAATTTTTCCGTCCTGCACAGCCTTCATCAGCTCCCGGATGGAGTCGCCGCCGGGGCATGGCATTTCGAGGGTGGAGCCGTTCTTCACGCCGAGGGCGTGGTCATTGGAGCCGCCCCAGTCGGTGACGACGGCCCCGTCGAAGCCCCAGTCCTTCCGCAGAATGTCCTGCAGCAGGTGGGCATTCTCGTTGGCGTAGGTGCCGTTGATGAGGTTGTAGGAGGTCATGATGGTCTTGGGCTTTGCCTCTTTCACCACGATCTCGAAACCGGTCAGATACAGCTCCCGCAGGGTGCGCTCATCGAGCACCGAGTCGCTGGCCATGCGGCGCAGCTCCTGACTGTTGACCGCAAAGTGTTTGGGGCAGGCAGAGATGCCGTTTTTCTGGATGCCGCGCACATAGGCGGCGGCCATCCTGCCCGCGAGGATGGGGTCTTCCGAGAAATACTCGAAGTCGCGGCCGCAAAGGGGGCTGCGCTGGACGTTCAGGCCAGGGCCGAGCAGGACAGCCACTTCCTGTGCAGCGGCTTCCTCGCCCAGTGCCTCGCCCACGGCTTCGCCCAGCTTCTCATCCCAGCTGCACGCAGTGGCGGAAGAGGTCGGGAAACAGGTTGCCGGAACGCTGGGGTTGAGGCCCAGATGGTCGGCGGCACCGGCCTGCTTGCGGACACCGTTGGGGCCGTCCGAAAGGGTGATGGCCGGGATGCCCTTGCCCGGCAGAGCGCGGGTGGTAAAGACAGTCTCGCCCGAGAGCAGAGCGCATTTTTGCTCTAAGTTCAGTTTCTGGATGATGTCGGTATGCTTCATCGCATTTTCCTCATTTTATCCTGAGCAGGGCAAAGGCCCGCTGTCTGGTGCAGCGGGCCTTTGCCGTTGGTTCAGTTCAGGTGCTGCATGGAGAGAGGGTCCGGTTTAGACTTCTTCCTCTTCTTCCTTGCGCTTCTTGTAGTTCTTGATGGCGGTGTACTCCAGGCCAACGATGAGCAGCGCGGCCACGACGTCAGCGCCGATCAGGACGATCTTCCACTTTGCCATGCCGGGGTTCAGGTTCTCAGCCTCATAAGCGCGGCTGTTGACCACAGTGTAGAGGATGTTCTTGGCAGAGGTGCGCATTGCCTGCTTGCTACTGTTGGTCAGAACGGTCACATTGTTGTAATCGTTGCCGGTGGTGCAGAGCATCAGGTCGCCGCCGTTGCGGACAGCCTGATCGGCGGTCATGTAGCCGTAGACACCGAAGTAGTCGGTCTCGACGAAGCCGAGGAAGCCCCACTCGCCGCGCAGGACGTTCTGCAGCAGCTCAGAGCAGCCGCCAGCCCAGCGATTGCCGATGTAGTTGAAGGAAGACATGACAGCGTGGCAGTCAGCATCCTTGACAGACATCTCGAAGGGCTTGAGGTAGATCTCGCGGATAGCCTGCTCGTTGGACCAGGTAGCCGCCATGCAGTTACGGTTGCCTTCCTGATCGTTCAGGGCGAAGTGCTTCATGTAAGCGTAGACGCCGTGCTCCTGTGCGCCTGCGATGGCGTTTGCGGCCATAGCACCGGACAGGACACCGTCCTCAGAGTAGTACTCGAAGTTACGGCCGGAGAATGCGGTGCGGTGGATGTTCATAGCCGGGCCATACCAGCCGGAAGTGTTCATCTCATTGGCCATCTTGCCGATGCTGTCGCCGAAATCGTGGGCCAGATCCTTGCTCCAGGTCATACCGATGAGGGTAGCAGCCGGGAAACCGACAGAACCGACGCCGGTGAAGTTGTTGTTGATGGACGCAGGGCCGTCACAGTCGTTGGTGCGCACCTTGCCGATGCTGTCCACGGCTGCGGTCTGGTAGCCGCCGAAGCCGATGGTCTGCTGCAGGTCGTCGATGCTCATCTCATCCAGCAGGTCATCCCACTTGGAGTCGTTGTAGTCCACGCCGCGCAGGTCAGCCAGCTTGAGACCGTTCTTTGCGCCGGTGGTGATGTCCTCTGCGTTGGGGTCCTCGTCCTTCTCGTAGCCGGACTCGGTGTAGGTGAAGCAGTTCTCGAAGCCAGCCTTGGCCTCATCGCTCATCTCATAGGTAGCAGGAGCGGCAATGGCCTCGTCGTAGTTTGCAAAGCCGTCTGCACGGGACAGATAGGTGATCTCGCCTTCGGCGAAATCGAACTGGTTGATCGCCACGACCTCGTCGCTCTCGCGCTTGTTGGACTCGTTGTAAACGATGTCGGAAGCGACAGTGTAGGTCTTGGAATCCAGAACATTGTGGGCGTCAGAGTTGGTGCTGATGATGTAATCGCCAGCCTCCAGCACATAGCAGCCGTTGTTCTTGTAATCGTAGGAAGCCAGATCCTCGACCGGGATGGTGAAGTCGATGGTCTCGCTCTCACCGGGGGCAAGCTCGCTGGTCTTGGCGAAGTCCAGCAGGTTTGCGGAAGCCTTCTCAATGCCGCCGTTGGTGTACGGAGGATCATTATAGATCTCCACGACATCCTTGCCGGCAGCAGAGCCGGTATTGGTGACGGTGACAGAGAACTTCAGGCTGCTGCCGTCGCTGGTGATGTCGCTCATCTTCTGGGTGAAGGTGGTGTAGCTCAGGCCGTAGCCAAAGGGATAGACAACTTCCTTGTCGTAGTCGATGAGGCCCTCATCGGCGGCAGTCTCATAGAACTTGTAGCCGACATAGATGCCCTCAACGTAGTTGACGAAGGAGGGAGTGGTACCTTCGGGGTCAAAGCCACTGGCGTTGGAATTGAACTCGGAAGCGTTGGTGTACTTGAAGTCGCCGAAGTTGTTCCACCACGGAGAAGCGGTCAGGTCAGCAACATAGGTGTCAGCGGTACGGCCGGAAGGGTTGACCTCACCGGCGACCACGCGGCCAAAGCCCTCAAAGCCGGACTGGCCGGTGCCGGGGCAGAGCAGGACGCCCTTGATCTGGGGGTAATCCTTGACCCAGTCCATCTCGAAAGCGTTTGCGCCGTTGTAAACGACGACGACCTTGTCGAAGTTGGAAGTGACGAGGTCGATGAGCTCTTCCTCGCGGTTGGACAGCTGCAGGAAGTGGTCGCCCTTATCCCAGTCATTGCCCTCGTTCAGGCTGTCATCGTAAGTGCCGTTGTAGTAGCCGGCACCCTTTTCACTGCCGCGATACTCAGCCACACGGCGGATCCAGCTGCCGTCCACGACAGCAGACATATCGGTGGGAAGGTCTGCGCCCTCACCGCCGACGCGGGTGATGACGACCATGGCGGTGTCAGAGTATGCCTTGGCGTTTTCCATCATCTCGTCGGTGTACAGGCTGACATTCGGCTCGGGCAGAGTCCAGTCCTGCTTGGACATACCAACGGTGGGGCGGGTGGAGCAGTAATCGGTGTAGAACTTGCTCAGCTCGTCGTTGGTCTCGATGCCTGCATCATGCAGACCGGTGAGCAGGTCGGTGACAGGGTAAGCGTCGTTCAGAGCGCCGGAACCGGTGCCGCCGTAGCAGGGACTGGTGGAAGCCCAGCCGAAGACGTTCAGCTTGGAGCCGGAAGCCACAGGCAGGATGTTGTCGTCGTTCTGAGCCAGAACGATGCCTTCCTGGGTGATCTCATTGACCAGCTCGGTGGCCTCTGCGGAAGTCTCCTCACTGATGGAACCTTCGCCGGAGACCAGATCCAGCATGGTGGACATGGGGCCGGTGCAGATGAGGTTGACGACAATCGCCAGCGCCAGCAGAATGGCGAGGCCGGACTGCGCACGAATCATCTTCTTTTTCGCTTTGGGCATCTTCCGCACCGCGAACATCACGAGGAGCGCGAGTACGAGGACGACACCGAATGCAATCAGATAGTTCTGAATGTTCGAAACTACCTGCATTACATCATCCATATTGATGGACAACATAATTTTCTTCCTCCTTATTCTGAATCCATATTTTCCGGGTACAGCTCCCGGAGCATTGTCACTATTATAAATGGATTCAAAGAAAATTCACAAACATCTTCACAATCTGTCATTTTGGAGGCATATTTTGCAGAAGTTTCAATTTGGTTTCAAATTTTATTGTGCTAATCCACAATTTCGAGAACGGTTTTATTGTGCAGAATAACAAAACGTCTCTGTCATCGCACAGCGATGACAGAGACGTTTCTCACGATGGGACCGGCAGCAGGATCCGCAGGGTGAACCAGCCGTCGGCCCAATGAAGAGTCATGGTGCCGTCGTGGTGCTGGGCGGCCGCCCGCACGCCCTGTAAGTCATAGCCGCCGTGGGCGTTGTGGACGGGCAGGCCGTCCGCGCCCAGCTCCACGGGCTGGGCGCAGTAGTTCTCGAAGCGGAGCATCACGCAGCCGCTCTGGTTATAGATGGCCACCCGCAGCAGACGCTTTTCAGGGTCAGGCTCGGCCAGCACGCTCTCGATGGCGTTGTCCAGCGGCGCACCCACGAGGGTACACAGCTCCCGCGTGCTCAAAAAGCCCAGTTGGCTGCCGTCGGCCACGCTGGTCATGTTGATGCCGCGCTGCTGGCAGTCCATGCTTTTGGCGGTCAATAGGGTATCCAATACCGGGTTGCCAGTCTTGTTCTCGGCTTCATACTGCCGGATGCCGCTCTCCATCCGGGCCAGAGCCGCGTCCTGCTTGGCCCGGTCGCGCTCGGCACGGATGTCCGCGATCTGGATCTTCAGCTCGTGATAGCGGCTGTTGATGAGCCGGATGCCCTCCTTGCTCCGCTTGTACTGCTCGTACTGGCGGTGGAGCACCTCGTCCATGGCGGCAAGCTCGCTGTGGAGCGCCGCCTCCCGCAGCTGTTCGTGCTGGACCGTCAGGATGAGCACGCCGCAGAAATCCACCAGCGTACGGATGCAATAGACGCTCATGTCCACCTCACGGTCGCCGAGAAAGAGCAGATTGCTCACCGCAAAGGCCATCACCGCCATGACGACGGCCACGAGGCCCGCTTTTCCGCTGATGACGATATGGCCCTTGGGACTTTTGTGCTTATGCTCCAGCACCCAGATGCAGCCGAAAACGCTGCCGTAGACCACCACCAGAAGCAGCAGTGACAGGCCGTCGGCCCCGCTGCGCTGAGGCCAGAGGAAGCAGTGCAGCTGCCACTCGGCGCTGGCCGCCAGCTCTGCCAGAACGAAGGCCCGGGCGCAGACATAGCCCGCTTCCAGCAGGGAGATGGTGCGGGTGACCCAGAGGTATAAATACTGTATCCCCACAGCTGCCGCCATGCAGGGGATCCACCACGCCAGCGGGACGCTGCCCGTGGCCTGTAAAAAGACGCTCAGGGCCAGTGCCCATGCCGCACTGGCAGCGATGGTGGCCGTTTTGCCGAAGCGGATGCCCAGCGGCAGGGCGTAGATGCCCACGGCCAGACACTCGGCCAGCGCCGTATACAGGCGCGGGATGCTGGGCAGTGCCGTCATGCACCTTCACCCCCGATGTGGTCGGCCAGCGCCGCGAGGAAGGCTTTCCGCCGGGGGCGGCTGACCTGCAATTCGTAGGGTCCCACCTGCACCATCCCCTGCTGCACGCTCTTCACCTGTGCCAGATTGACAAGGTAGCCGCTGTTGCAGCGGGCAAAGGGCCGCTCGGCCAGCTTTTCCTCAAAGGCTTTCAGGGTGCCTGCCGCCACGAAATCGCCCTCTTCGGTATAAAAGTGGACGCGGTGTCCCTCGCTTTCCAGATAATAGATGAGGGACGAATCCAGCCGCCGCATCCCGCCCTCCACCGGCAGGGCCAGATAATGCCGTGCGCGGCGGCGCAGCTGTTCTTCGGCCTTGCGCAGCTGCTGCGAAAACGCAAAATAAGGCACCGGCTTGAGCACATAGTCCAGCGCGCCCACCGCGTACCCGCCGATGGCATACTGTGCCATATTCGTGATAAAAACGATGATGACGTCCTTGTCCAGCTCCCGCACCCGCCGGGCCGTCTCCATGCCGTCCAGATGCTTCATCTCCACGTCCAGAAACAGGATGTCGTACACCGGGCGGTAATCATCCAGCAGCTCCATGCCGTCGGCGAACTCCGTCACCGCGAACTCGGTGCCGTACTGCCGGGTGTGCCGCTGCACATAGCCTTGCAGCTGCGCCCGCACCTCTGCCTCGTCCTCGACCAGAGCAATGCGTATCATTGCCGCACCTCCTTTTTTCCGCTATTTCTCTGGTTTTTATTGTAACACGAAATAGGGCGTGTGGCAAATAGGAGAATAAAACAGCAGCCCCGCTTCATCTGCCGCGAGGCTGCTGTTCTGTGATTGGAAAATTTCAGGCTCAGTTCGTCTTGACGGCCACAAGGATACGGATCTTCCTGCCGCCAGAGCAGCCGAAGTTGTCGTACCAGCCGATGAGCTTATAATCCTCGGTGTTGATCTTGGGCAGCGAGGTGGCGAAATACTGGCCGTTCGACCACAGATACACTTGCATATCGTCGGCAGTCTCATAGCGCTTATCGCCGCTCATGACCGAAGCTGCGCCCAGCTTATCGACGACTACCGGCGAGAGCTGGAGCATCCGGTTGATGGCCTTGCCGTCAGCAGAACGACCGATGGCGATACCGCCTGCGATAACGGGGTACTTGGTGGCGGTGCTGTAGGCCACCTGCTTGCCGCCGGAGTAGCAGACGTAGGTCGCACCCTCGCCCAGATAATTGAGGAAGTCGCCCAGCGTACCGCCCACGCTGTCGCCGGTGCGGCGGAGCACATAGCTGAACAGCTGGTCCGTCTTGCCGGTAAGGGTGTTCCAGGTAGAGCTGACGACACTGCCGTCGATGAGGCCGTAGAGCACATCGCTGGTGCTGGGGACAAGGATGTTCTTCACATCCTGGAATATCTCCTCATCGGTCTTGTCTGCCTTGGTGGTGGTCGCAGCGGGGAGGCCTGCGGCCTCTCTTGCGGCGTCCTGTGCCTTGTCGCTGATCTTTTTGTCGATCTTCTTGGCGGCTTCGTCCGTCAGGCGGCGGACAGAATCCAGCGCAGCGTACTCCCACAGGTCACCGGTCACATCGTCGAGGATGACCCGGTCGATCTGTCCTGCGGAATTGGTGGTGTAGTAGCGGATGTCGCTTTCGCTCAGAGTTCCCCCCGATAGGCGGCTGGGGCGAACTGCCCCAGCCACACCCTCCGACGTCGTATCAATGATCTGCACGTTGTCTGCAAACGGGGTGTCGCCCAGCGCGGTGCCGTCGGCGCTGACGCTGCCGCTGGTCGAGCGGGGCGAGATGGACCGGACGCTTTCGCCGTCACCGTCCACGCTGATCTCCACCAGCTTGCCGGCCGGGAAATTGAGCTTATTGTTTACGTTGACGGTGCGGGCCGTGCCATCGGTACACATGACCGAGACAGCCTGCTGCACCTCAGCGCTGTTCGTCTCCACGAGGGTGCGGGATGAGGACTGGACCACGCCGTAGAACACAGCGTCTGCCGCGTCGCCGGTGAGGACGGAGACAGCTGCATCGTTCATGCCCAGCAGCAGAGTGACCACCTGACCCACGCCGCCGCCGGACAGAGAAGACAGCTGATAGGCCACAGAGGGCGAAGCGATGGTGTAGGTGACGCCGGCCACAGTCACAGAGGTCGGAGCGCTGGCCGAGGGCGAGACCGCCGTCACGCGGCCTGCGGCACGCTTATTGTAGATCCACACGGTGCGGGCGCTCTCATTATAATAGTAGACATCATAGGGAGAGAGGGCCGCAGAGGTGGTGACTTCGTCGTTGCGGTAGATGGCTGCCGGGGCAAAGGGCAGGACGGTGGAAGCATCTGCCACGAAGGGACCCTTGACGTTGTCCAGCAGGACAGAAGAGATGTCCACCTGGCCGTTGCTCACCGCAAAGCCCAGCGTGGAGGCGTAGACCTGACCGCTGCCGTTCATGGCGGTGAGGGCGTTGTAGAAGAGCATGGTACCCTGCTCGAGGGTCAGAGTCTCGCCCTGACGGGCATTGATCTCATTGCGCAGGCCCAGTGCGCTGGCCTTACTGAGCTGAGCTGTGGGGAAGGTACCGCCCAGCTTTGCCACATCATAGCCCAGCAGGCGCAGCGCCATGGTGCAGGCTTCTTCCAGCGTGACGGTGTTGTCCGGGCGGAAGCTGCCGTCAGAGTAGCCGGTCATCCAGCCGTTCTGGACGGCAGTGCGGATGTAGACCGCATAGGGAGAGTCGCTGTCCACATCGCTGTAGAGGCGGCCGGTGCGGCCCTGTGCCGTGGTGGTATCGCGGTAAGCAGAGAATGCGGTGAGGAGGCGGGCCGCCTGCCCACGAGTGAGGGGCGCACCCAGAGAACCGGCCTGCTCGGCGGTCAGACCGCCCAGTGCCGTCGCCGTCTGGACTGCCGCGTTGGAGCCGACCGCAGAGGCGGGCAGCACCAGCATGGAAACAGCCACGCAGACAGCCAGCAGGAATGCGAGGAATCGTTTTTTCATGGTAAACTCCTTAATCATATCTGAGCGCTTCGATGGGGTTCAGGCGGGCGGCACGGCGGGCAGGCAGGAAGCCGAACAGGACGCCGATGCCGCAGGAGATGCCCACGGCGATGGCCGCCGCGTCCGCCGAGGGGGTGACGTTCAGGGTGATGTCCGTCAGGACGAACGGAAGGATCTGGTTGATGATGGCCGAGACGATGTAGCCCAGCACGATGCCGAAGCAGCCGCCCAGCGCCGACGTGACGCCGGCCTCCACGACGAACTGGGTCAGGATGGTGCTCTCCTGTGCGCCCAGTGCCTTGCGGATACC
>ERZ772870.1574-NODE-1574-length-15385-cov-6.793933_pt1 | contig 15385 bp, 14 predicted proteins | sample MGYA00511376_ERZ772870 | MGnify/ENA primary metagenome ERZ772870 (study PRJEB29015, sample SAMEA2737719) | human gut metagenome | biome: human gut; feature: human-associated habitat; material: faeces | place: China | collected 2012 ... | reverse complement strand
CAGAAAATAAATTGTGCCCAGACTGTTTCTGATGTGACACGGTTTTCAATATGATTTTTGGCTCCTAAGAAGAATGCACCCGGAAGACTGTTCGAGCCTCCATGGCGGGCTCAGTTATTTCAGTTGGCACGCTCCCGCTATATGCATCATACGGATCAAAAACATCCACGCAAGTCCATAATAGGTCACAACTGCCACCAGATCATTGACTGTAGTGATCAACGGTCCGGATGCCACAGCCGGATCAATCTTGATCTTATGGAAAAACATCGGCACAAGGGTTCCCACCAGGCTGGAAATGATCATGGCTAACAGCAAGGACATTCCGACACATCCGGAAATCAAAAACGAATTGGTCATCACCATTCCCTTCAACAGGGTAAGATAACTTCCCAATATGATAAAAGCAAGCAAACCAAGTAAAAGTCCATTGCTAAAGCCTACCTTCATTTCCTTTACCACCAGCCGCAATTTATCACTGGTACCAAGCTTTTCATCCATAAGAACACGGATCGTTACTGCCAGAGACTGGGTTCCCACATTTCCCGCCATATCCAGGATCAGAGACTGGAAACAGATTACAATAGGAAGTACCGCCACAACTCCCTCAAATGCCCCCACTACAGTAGACACACCCATTCCGAGGAAGAGCAGAATGATCAACCACGGGAGCCTCTTCGCCATACTCTCTTTCGTAGTTTCTTTCAGGTCCTCCTCCGACGTTAAACCGGCAAGCTTTGCATAATCTTCTCCCATTTCATCATCAACGGCCTCGATAATATCCTGTGCCGTGATAATACCGATGATCTCACGGCGACTGTTTAATACCGGAAGAGAATCCTCCGCATAATCTTTGATCTGCTCGATACTTTCCGAAATGACGGCGTGATCCATCAGATACGGATACGAATAGCTGATCAGATCATCCAGATCATCATTTTCCCTTGCAATGATCAGATCCTTCAAATCAATGGCACCACAAAATTTATGCTCCTCATCCACCACATAGATCGTCGAAATATTATCATGTTCCCCCGCCTGACGGATCAATGCACGCATCGCCTGACGAATATTCCCCCTCCGGTTAATACATATATAATTATTCGTCATCAGACTTCCTATTTCTTCCTCATCATAAGAATGAATCAGCCGGATGGCGGCCTTCACATCCTCCCGAAGAATTGGACGTAATTTTATCTTGATCTTCTCATCAAGCTTCTCCAACAGATCCACAGCATCATCGGAATCCATCTCATTTACGACTGCCGCCAGCTTTTCCATTCCAATCTCAGAGATGTATTTCTCCGGCTCATCCCAGTAGGTGACAATCTCGGAAAGCCATTCCGTATCAAACAGCTGATACAGTTTAATCCGCTCCTCTTTGTCCAGAAATGTCAATGCCTGTGCAATATCATTTTCATGGTAATCATGTAATTTTTCAAGCAGCTGATCCCGGCTCAGTCCGCTTCGAAATACCGCAACAATTTCCTGTATAAATTTGGTTTCGTTAAATACTTCTTTTCTCATATAAGCCTCCATTCTACCCAAAAAAGGGCATAAAAAATCCATCGTCAATAATCGTCCGCAAAACATAGCTCTCACGGTTTCCTTAAAACGATGGAAAAGGCTTATCTTATATCTGATCCGGCTCCACTAACAGACACTTGAAATATAATCCAAGCCTCGTCCATCCATATATGTGCTTTGACTTCGACTATCGCAACTGTCCATCTGCTTCGCCTCCTTTATCTTCAAATCCACGTCATTATAATACCGGCCTGTGCATATGTCAAGCCGGTACTGCAACCATTTCATATTAATTTATGTATGCTCCATTTACACTCTCTTCCAGCCGGAAACAATAAATGCCACAACCAATGCAACTACCAGCAGCGGAAATGCCGCAGATAATAATCCTGCTAACAGCATACCGATCAGGATCACCGGAAGAAATACAACAAACGCCACAACCTTTGTCAGTCCCCATGCCATCTTTATTGCGAAGAAAAACAATTTCACTGCCAAAATAAGAATCCCTATGATAAATAATGTCATCATATGTCTCCCCTTCTTTCCTATGTTTATTTACCGATTATACTGCTTCACACGGGATAACGCAAGAAAAATCAAAATAAGAGTACTGGATACAGCAAAAACACCAATTATAATTATTATTTTGTGAAAAATCACGATTTTCCTTTTCTTTCTGGTATAGTTATTGTATAATATAAATAGAAATCTATCAGAAGAGGTGAAATTCAATGTTTAGTCAATTATTTGGAAAATATCTTGTAGAAAAGCAGATCATCACCCTCGATGAATACCGTGCTTCCATTGAGAAACAGTTATCCGTTCGTGTAAAGCTTGGTACCATTGCGATTGCAGAGGGCTTACTCTCAGAAGAAGACGTAGATATGATCAATAAGCTGCAGATGCAGTTTGATAAACGCTTTGGCGATATCGCTCAGGAGAAGGATCTCCTGACAGATGCCCAGATCGGAGAGCTTCTTCAGAAGCAGGGCAATCCATATATGCAGTTCACACAGGCTTTAACCGAATGCACGAAGCTGACGGCTTCCGTCATTGACAAGACGTTATCTGCATTCCAGAAGGAGCATGGCTTTTCCGATACAGATATGACCGCTTTAAAGGCAGATGACCTGGACGCATTGATCCCAATCTTTGCCTGTGCAGCCAATGCTTCGATCACAGATCTGGCAGGCCTGGTCATCCGCAATATTAACCGTTTCGTTACCAGAGATTTTTATATTGGTCAGATCAAGCATGTAAAGTCTCTGTCCTATCATTCTCTTGCAGGACAGAAATTATCCGGAGATGAGAACTTCTATCTTGCTCTTGCTGATGATGCCGATGAAAAGGCATTCTCCCTGATCGCTGATCATTTTTCCGGGGACAAGCAGAATGATACAACGGATATTTTTGATGCCGTTTGTGAGTTTATCAACGTCAGCAACGGTCTTTTTGCTTCTGAGCTGAGCGAGAAAGAGAAAGAATTAGAATTAGAGCCGGTATTTGCTTATCAGGATCAGACCATAGAAGGAGATTTCCATATCCTGCCGGTCTACATAGAGGATCACCGTATCAATCTTGTAATTGCAGACAATGATCAGGTCAAGCTGGGAGATACTCCTTATCATTTCGCATCTAATGAAAAGCAGGTTTACGATATTCCGACAGATTCCAGGGGATCTGTATTGGTCGTAGATGATTCCAGAATGTCACGAATGATCATGAAGAATCTTCTGGAGGAGGAAGGTTACTCTGTCATTGGCGAAGCCACAAACGGTGAGGAAGCTATAGAGATGTTTAAGCAGCATCCGGCAGACCTTACGACTCTCGATATCACGATGCCAAAGATGGATGGTCTCGAGACATTGCAGAAGATCCTGGAGATCGATCCAGAGGCAAAAGTCATCATGATCACTGCTGCCGGTCAGCAGTCTAAAGTGTTAGCCGCTTTGAAATACGGTGCAAAGCAGTTTATCACCAAACCATTTGAAAAGGATGTTGTATTAAACAACATCAAAGAAGTTCTCGGCAAATAGCCCCGGGAACAACGCATCATTGATTGAATATTTTATCTTAATTCGATACTCCTAACATAATAGCAGCCACCAGTCAGATACTATTTCTGACCGATGGCTGTTGTTATATTATCATTCTCACTTTTTTCTTTGTTCCATCCATACAAGCAGATCCTCCAGCTTCAATGGCTTGCTGTAAAGATACCCCTGAAATGCATTACATCCCAGTCTCTCCAGTTCATCTCTCTGCTCCTTGGTCTCCACATACTCTGCTATGATCTTAAAATCAAGTGACTGACCCAGATATACAATGGAACCAATAATATCGCTGTTTCTCTCATTGTCCAGAATATCTCTCGTCAATGATCCATCCAGCTTCACCACATTAAAGTAACTGGTCTGCAGATACATTAATGAGGTATGTCCCATGCCAAAATCATCAATCAGGAACTTATGTCCCTTTGCCTTCAGATTCTTTATCTTGTCCGCAATATCAATAGATGTCGAAAGGGCATCCTGTTCCGTAATCTCCAGACAAAACCATTCGTTCGGAATATGATACTTCTCTACCACATCTGCAATACACCGTTCAATGCCGTCCCATTCCAGAGACTCATTGGTAATATTGACAGATACTTTAAACTCTGAAGAGGTCTCAGGCTTCATCTGAGTGACTGCCCTGGCCGCCTCATCAAAAATAAACTGTTCCAGCTTATGCAGGATATGTACCTCCTTTGCCAGCTGGATGATCAACGGCGGATAGATAAATCCAAGCTCCGGATGATTCCAGCGGATCAATGCTTCCACACCGATACATTCGCCATCACAATTTACCTGCGGCTGATACATCATAAACAGTTCTTTGTTGCGTACTGCCTCTGCCAGCTCCGATGCCAATACTCTCGCCACATACCCCAGATTGTCCTCTCTCTTAGTTAGAATGCCAATGGAATTGTTCTCCTCTTCCCGCTGCATCTCCTCTACTAACCGTTTCACATCTCTGGCAATACGGAGCCGGCTCTGCTCCTCATAAATCCGCACAAACGGCCGGTAGATCAGAACACCCGCCGTCAGACAGACAACCTGAAGCACAGCTCCTCTCCAGGATCCCGTTGCCTGATAACCGCTTAACAAAATCGGCGTAGTCCAGTCCACTTCATTGACAACATGTGGCACGATTCCGCTGTAAATCGCTCCATAGGTAATGAGAAAATTGGCAATCGGCACCAGAATAAACGGCACCAGAAAGATCGGGTTAAAAATAACCGGAATACCAAAAAGTGCAATCTCGCTGATATTAAAAATCACCGTTGGTGCTGCCATGAACGCCAGATGACGTACATCCTTCTTTCTTGCAAAAAGAAGAATCGCGGTCACCAGACAGAGCATCGCCCCGGCACCTCCCAGCAGTACAAAAACATCCTGCATGGTTTTGCTGAAAATCACCGCCGTCACATCAGTAAAGTGCTGTTTGATCACTGTATCCAGCATGTCATGACCATGAAAACCAAGGAACCACAATCCATGGGTCAAAAAGATCACAATGAGTCCGGATCCCAGACCGTTTTTTATCGGAGTCAGCAAATAATTAAATATCTGCTCCATGAGTTCCTGAATCCCATCCACTCCGAAACACACGTGGAAAAGCTGATGCAGCAGAGAGAAGAACCCAATAATGATCACAGCCGGTCCAATCCCTTCAATGGCCGCAATATAAACACTGTCCGTATTCATCCCATGTTGTCCGATCATCTGAAAAAGTCCTCTGCCCTTTAAAGCATAATATACCACACTGGAGATCAATGCTACCAGAAGGGCACTGAACGTATGCATATTGCTGAACTTATCAACCGAAAAATCATCATACTGGATGCCGGAATATCCTGCAAATGCTGCCAATGTTATGATCACAAGAATGATGATACTTCCCGTGCTCTCATTGACTCCCTTTTTACGTCTCATCATAATGGAATAACCGACACTGACAGCTGCTGCCAAAAAAACAGAAAAGAAACGATTCACGCAGCAATAGAGACACAGAAAAAAATCCTCCACACGTCCGCCTAACAAATGGTGCATAAAACTCTGGTACGCAGAGATTGGAAGATTCACCAGCATTGCTGACAAATACCCCACGACCAGCAACGGTATCATCATGATCATACCCTGCCTTATCGCACCTAGTACACAGCTGTTTTCCATTTTATCTGTAATATGCATAAGCACTTTTTTTATCGGATTCATCTTTAGTACCCCTTACATTCCCTGTATTTTACCTATCTCATACGCTTCTTATCCCAATTCATTTCTCCACATCCTTGTACAAGTATATTTTACCACTTTATAAAAGTCAAAACAAGATTTATATAATCCCGTAACATACACGTTAAATAAGAAAAGATCCTTTTGTAACAGCCAAAATGCACTGTTATCCAAAAGAATCTTTTCCTAAAATTTAGTCACTTTAACCTGTGTTTATCAGCTTTCAAAGGAAGCATTCTTGCTGATCCCCCGTTTTTTCAGGAGCTTTTTGTATGCCTCTAGTTTTTTCTTTGAAGTCTTTACAATAACTTCATCAGAACCATTTGCAAATGCATTTTTGCCTACATTGCCTGCTTTCAGTTTTTCAGATTTAATGATTATCTTTTTCAGATTTTCACATCCGTCAAAAGCATTTTTTCCAATGGATTTAATTTGCTTTCCAATCGTTATCTCATTAATGGTAGTATTATCCTTAAAAGCGTTATCATCAATAGAAGTTACCTGATATTTTACTCCCGCAATCGTAACACTTTTTGGAATAACAATGCTTTTCTTTTTGGATTTCTTAGAAATCTTATACGCCACCGTCGGCTTATTCTTTTTGCTGCTGGTGACTCTATACTGTACTCCATTTTTCCCTTTCAGCTTGCTTCCTACCTTCTGCGGTTTTTATTTCATAAGGACTCTCTTTTGTACCTGCTCCTTCTGGTTGGGTTGGGGTTAAATAATCACTTTTCGCTGCATCACACTGCGTACATTTTCCATCTGTCCCAAAGTCATGTCCCGTTGCCGGATCATCCGGATCATCCTTCTCGTCGACAGCATGACACCTGGTACAGGTCCTTATAATTTTTCCATTTTCGGTACAGGTATGTGCTTCTGTGCCTGTCTCCTCCCAATCATGCCCCAGAGCCGGTGCTCCACCGGACTTAGACACCCATCGTGTTTCCTCACAAGCAAGACACTTCTCTTCCTGAAGCTCCCCTTCCGTACATGTTGCCTCTTTCGTCTGTCCGATTGCTCCCCACCGATGAGCAGCCGGTATGATTGTGGTGATTTCTCGCTTACAATTTTTGCAGGATTTCTTCTGAAAGCCATCCTTTGTGCAGGTAGCTGCCTGCGTTTCACCATTCACCCATTCATGGTCACATACGTTATAATCAAACAGGATCTCACTCAGCTGCATAACATCTGCACCCTGGTTTGCAGTAAATTCAAACTTATAATATTGATATTTCGTTTCATTACCATCTACTGAAAACGGATACGAAGTATAGTTTTTATTCTGCATCGTAGTATCCCCGGTCACAGAAGCAATCTCTGTCCATGAATTATCCTCATCTTCGAATCTATATGCCTCACATCCATACAGCTTCCAGGTCTTTGGATTTCTTCCTCTTTCGCGTGCGTTATCATTTCCTGTGACAAAGGTATAACCGCCGATCCACACCGGTACAGATGCTTCAATGATCACATACGCAGAATCAGAAAAGTCACAGCACCATTTTGTGCCATCTGATTCTGTATATTTTCCATCGAAAAGACTTTCATATCCTTCCCCGTAACCACATCCACTTGTTCCATCAATTCCTTCAAATGTTACCGTTTGCGTCGACTCTGCCGCATTTTCCTCTGCCGCAGCTTTAACCGCTGTCAATGTCAGATCCGGCATCATTCCTAACAACATCGCCAGGCTGACCAACAGAGCCAGCGTTTTCTTCCATTTTCCTCTCACTTTCATACAATACCTCCATTTGTGCATTCATTCATCAATCCTGCTTTGATTATACTATGCAGCGTCTGATAAATACAACACAAAAAGAGATTTTTCGCCTGTAAAACGGTATAAATTTCACTTCAAACCGGTACAAATCCTTCCAATCATAGCACAAAGCGGTACGAAACTGTTTTTCAGATATTTTCTACCGGTCGAATATAAAGTTAAGCCGGCATTTTCCTATACACTAAAAAAGCCGCCAGACTACGGATATACTCCACAGCCTGACGGCGGTTTCTATTATGATCTTCCAAAAAGCATTTTTACGACTCCATCCGGTTCGCATTCGCTCCGGATATGCAAAACATCATCCTGATTCAGCAGGATGCAGCCACAATGCCCCTCAAAAGTCGGAAAACATACGATCAGCAGATCCGCATCGATCTCCGGACTGTACTCATTCATGGACAGCGTTTCTCCATACAAAATCGTCCGCTCGTATCCCCGAAGCCACTTTTCATCCATATCCGGAAAGATACTTCGAAAGCTGTGACCGATCATCTTTTCCAAGGGCATTCCTTCCAATCTCGCCAATGCAGGGTTTCCATACCGGAATACCCAATCGATCGCCCGGAAATCGTCCTCAAATATCATCTCAATATCCGCAAAGGCAAAGGGCATATGCTCAAACCCTTTATAGTATTCACAATATTCGGCGGTGGAAACAGGCGTCCCTATCGTTGAAAATCCCCGTATGACCCTTTTTCTCTGACGATACAGCTTTTCATCAATCTCCTTTTTGCGGCTTTGGGTATAATCCAGTATTTCCCCGTTATTCAGATTGATGGTATCGGTAATACTGTATACCGCGATCGCAGATACAAGACACCCCCGGCGCACCTCGATAAAAGCTGTCCCTAGCAGTTCCGAAAGCTCCCTATAGGTCATTCTCGTTTCCAGAACCTCACCTCTGTTCATATGTATATCTGCATACTTCCGGCGCATATGAACGTATAGGATATCCCGTACCGAAATTGTCACCCTCCGACGATGGGAAATGATCGTAATTTTTTGTTCCTTCTGCATTTTATTGATTCTCTGTATTGTATCCGTCCGGATTCATGGTCTGCCATCTCCAGGAATCTGCACACATTTCCTCAATCCCATACTGTGCCTCCCAGCCCAGCTCCTTTTTGGCTAAGGATGCATCGGAGTAGCATGTCGCAATATCACCGGGACGTCTCGCCTTGATCTGATATGGAATCTCCTTGCCGCAGGCTTTTCCAAATGCCTTGATCACATCAAGAACACTGTATCCCTTTCCGGTTCCCAGGTTGTAGATCTTAACTCCCGGATGCTCCATCAGCTTGTTGATCGCCTTAACGTGTCCCTTTGCCAGATCTACTACATGAATATAATCACGTACTCCGGTTCCGTCCGGTGTATCATAGTCATTACCGAAGACACCGACACACTCCAGCTTACCGATCGCCACCTGTGCCACATAAGGGAGCAGGTTGTTTGGGATCCCCTTCGGATCCTCGCCGATGAGACCGCTTTTGTGGGCTCCAATCGGATTGAAATAACGAAGAAGGATCACGTTCCACTCATCGTCTGCTGTATGGAAATCCGTCAGGATCTGCTCCAGCATATGCTTTGTCCAACCGTAAGGATTGGTACATACGCCCTTTGGACATTCCTCTGTAATCGGGATAAATGCAGGGTCTCCATAAACCGTTGCAGAGGATGAAAAGATAATGTTTTTGCAGCCGTTCTCCCGCATCGCCTTGCACAGATTCAGGGTGCCGCCGATATTATTTTCATAGTACTCCAATGGCTTGGAGACAGACTCTCCCACCGCCTTAAGCCCCGCAAAATGGATCACGGCATCGGGCTTTTCCTTTGAAAAAATGCTGCTCATTGCATTATAGTCTCTGATATCGCTGTTATAGAAGGTCAGCTCCTTCCCGGTAATCTCCTGCACTCTCTGTACTGCCTTCTCGCTGGCATTGTACAGGTTATCCACGATAACTACCTCATAACCTTCATTTAAAAGCTCCACGCAGGTATGACTTCCTATGTACCCTGCTCCACCTGTAACTAAAATCTTCATAGCGAACCTCCCTTTCGTCCTTGCTTTTATGTCTATCTGAAGGGTTCATCATAAAACTCGTATGCCACCCTGCAAACGCACCTTTAATACGTGACAGCTGTCGTCCCCGTAGATTGCTTCGATCTGCTCCTTGTAAGCAGCCACTGCCTCATTTTTTACAAATGCCTGGATCGTGCCGGCAAAACCGCCGCCATGGACACGGCACACACCGTTCTCCCCCAGAATACTCTCACTGACTGCCAGAGCAACGGTTACATTCTGGGAATCCACATCCTTTGGACTGTAAATGTTCTGCAGGTATTTTGCAGAGGAATCTCCGCTTGCCTTGATCACACTTAAAAATCCCGGATAATCAGACTCCTCCAGTGATTTCACGCCCCGTAGAACCCGCTCCTCTTCCTCATAGAAATGAATGGCACGAAGTACCGCTCTGCCGGAAGTCTCTTTCCAAAGCTTGGGAAGCTCTTTAAAAAATGTCTCCCACGGCACTTCTCTTAAATGCTCCCTGCCCAGAGCCTGTGCCACCTGATTCATCTCTGCCGGCACTGCGGCATAGTCCGGTGTCAGATCGGCATGAGATCCTTTGGTATCCACAATACAAAGGCTTAAGCCTGCCTTTTCAAAATCGGTGTGTACCTGCCTGACCTCCGGATGCTCCTTCTCCTTAAAGTCAATAAAGATCATACCGCCAACACTACAAGCCATCTGGTCCATCAGGCCACATGGCTTGCCAAAATATATATTCTCTGCATACTGGCCGATCTGGGCAATCTCGATGCTGGAAACTTTCATATCATTGTAGAGCCCGGAAAGGATCGTGCCGATCAGGCTCTCAAATGCTGCAGAAGAAGACATCCCAGCTCCCATCAGCACATCACTGGTAATATATGCCGTAAAGCCGCCGACCTTGTGGCCACGCTCCTTCATCCCCGCTGCAACTCCACGGATCAATGCTGTGGTGGTGCTTTGCTCCTCTTCCTTCATAGAAAGATCCGCTACATCAACCTCCTCCATCGGGAAATCTCCGGATACCAAACGGATCACCGGCTCCTCTGCCTTTGCCACGATCGCAATGGCATCCAGATTGATCGAAGTCGCAAGCACCATGCCATTCTGATGGTCCGTATGATTGCCACATACCTCACTGCGCCCCGGCGCACTATATATCTCAATTTCCTTTTCGGAAGGGAATAACTCGGTAAACCGGTCAATCGCCCGGATATACCGCTCTCTATTATAAGGAACTCTCTGCTCATCCACATAGATTTCCTTGATCCTCTGATCCAGTGATCCCTGCTCCAGAGATTCCCGTACACTCATGATATTCTGCATGTCTTTTCCTCCATGTCATATTTGTTACCTCATAAAGTGTACCATATCAGGTTTCGTAATGCAACAAATGCCGGTCACTCTTAATATGAACGAAAACATTCCTTCATTTTTTCCAGACGACACAAAGCTTCGTCCAGAGTTTTCTTTTCCCGTGCAAAATGCAGCCGGATCAGATGATTGACATCCTCTTTGAAAAAGCTGGAGCCCGGAACTGCTGCCACGCCAATATTTTTGATCATCCATTCACAAAATTCCAGATCTGAGAATCCATGAAACTGCGGAAGCTCCAAAAAGTCTGATATATCGATCAGCACAAAATACGTTCCCTGTGGTACATTATGCTTCAGACCAATTTTATCCAGTCCCTTTAGAAAATAATTTCTTTTTTCTGTGTAAGTCTGTAACAGCTTCTCATAATACTCATCCGAGAATTTCAACCCCACCGTTGCTGCCTCCTGGAGAGGCGCTGCCGCTCCAACCGTCAGGAAATCATGAACCTTCTTGGCCGCTTCAATGACCTTCTCAGGTCCGATCAGATAGCCAAGCCGCCATCCTGTAATAGAGTATGTTTTTGACAATGAATTGCAGGTAATGGTATGCTCATACATTCCCGGAAGGGAAGCCATACAAATATGCTTATTCGGTGCATATACCATATGTTCATACACTTCATCCGTCACAACAAATGCATCATATCTGACTGCCAGTTCACCGATTGCCATCAGCTCATCCCTGCGAAAAACTTTTCCGCACGGGTTCGATGGATTACAGACGATGATCGCTTTTGCGCCATCCCGAAATCCCTGTTCTACCAGCGTAATATCGAACTCATACTCCGGCGGAATCAACGGAATATAAATGGGATCGGCTCCGGAAAGAATCGCATCTGCACCATAATTTTCATAAAACGGAGAAAATACCATCACCTTGTCACCGGGATTACAGATTGTCATCATGGCACACATCATAGCTTCCGTTCCACCACAGGTAACAACGATTTCTTTATTGGGATCGATCGCCCTGTGAATTGCTTTTCCCTGCTTCTGCGCCAATGCCTCCCGGAAATTCGGAGCACCAAAGGTTACAGAATACTGATGCGGTCCCTTATACGCCGCCTCCGCAAGCGCATCCATTATTTCTTTCGGTGGATCAAAGTCAGGAAATCCCTGAGACAAATTGATGGCTCCATATTCATCACTGATACGCGTCATTCTCCGGATCACAGAATCCGTAAAGGTTTGTACTCTTTTACTTAATTCAGGCATTTTTATCTCCTTCCTGATGCAACAGCCTCAATCACTTGAAGCTTTTTTACGACCTTGTTTGTCCTGCCCGTTTTCTCCATTGTTCCATTCTATCTCATTTTCTACAATATTGAATCGTTTAAATTCCGGAATGGAAGCATTGTAATATTGTTCAAGAATAGATGGGTCTTTCGAAAGGGAGTACAGCATAGTGACACTGGAAGGATAAAGCACCTTATCCAGTTTGCAGGATCGAAGCTTATTGAAGCCTTCTACCTCTTTGGAGCAAAGAATCTGTTTGATAAATTCTAATTCTCCCTGATCCTTTACCAGATGGCATATGTTACTTTTGAATACATCAAATGAGCTTCGTTCCATAAAATGTGTTCCTTCCGTTATGCACCGTACTTTTTCTTGTGCACTTTTTCTCTCTAATAAATATCCTTCGTCTCAACAGAAGCCTTTAATTCATTGGCAAGCTCATATATATTGTTGAGTATTATTTTACAATCCTTCATGCCCTCTACCGTGGAATCTGATACCTTGATGCCCTCCGCAGATGCAGCCGCAACCTCTTCTCCTGTTGCCGACAGATGTGATATATTATCCGATATCACTGACGTTGAATCAAGTATTTTATTGATGCTCTGCTCTGCAACATGTATGCTTGACATCAGCACATCCATTGTATTGCCTACTTCAACAAATGTTTTTTCTGTTTCATCAATAAGTGCGTTCTGTTTATCAACGGATAACACAGATTCATTGATACTCTCGTTCGCTTTTTGGGTATCTTCATTCAGCTTCTGTATGATATTTGTAATACTTTCAGAAGCCTTCTTGGTCTGTTCCGAAAGCTGACGGATTTCCTCCGCAACGACCGCAAACCCCTTTCCCGCTTCTCCTGCGCGGGCTGCCTCAATCGACGCATTCAGTGCAAGAAGATTTGTCCTTGCGGATATATTAACGATATCACCAACAAAATTCTGTACATCATTAACCTTCTCTGTAAGACCACTTATTACATCAACAATGATATTACTTGCGTCCTGTACATTCTGTGCCTGTTCTTTTAATTGACCAACAACCACCTTGCTGTTATTTACCGATTCATCTGTCTTATCAGATGCACTTATCATCTGATTAATTTCTTTTTCCGCCATATCCGTGTTTTCCTGAATCTCAGAACACATAACCGCCTGTCTCTGGATTGCCTCTGCCGTACTTTCCGTGCTGTCTGCGATATCCCCCATAGAGCTGTGGCTGATATCTATACTTTTCTCAAGTTCATTCAGCATAGTCATCGCTTTTTCAAACTCGTCAGAAATATTATCCGCAATAGCAACCATTTTCGTATTGCTTTCATTCTGTTTTGCAGCCGCCTCCTCAATCTGGGATACCTTCTCGCCAAAATACTGAATCAGTATATTCGCTATATTGATCGATATGATCGTCACAAGAATGATTACAAGGATAGCTAATATCCTGCTTGATAACAGTTCCGAATTGCTACTGTCAAAATCCTTTATTAATCGCACAATATTTGCTAATATAACTAAACCATTGGCACAATACATCAATCTTTTATTAAGATAAACCATAACGGAAATAACCATCGGAATTCCATATGTCCACACGATATCCGTAGAATTCAGTAATACAACAACAACATATCCAATCGCTATATTTACTGATAATAGAACCTCACATATATGTGTTTTCTTTTTCATTATGTATGCTGCGATTGATGCAGTCATAACAACCAACGCTGTGATAAACTGTATTATAATCCTGCCTGCATGTTCTCCCTTTGAAACTCCTAATGCCGCTAAGACTGTTACTGCAATAAACCCAAATACTATCAGAATCGTGATCAGTACCATCCTGTTTGCTCTCTGATATTGATTTTCTGTCATATTTTTCCTCCTCGTTCTCCTTATAAATTTTCCTATACCTTCATAACCTTGCGTACAACAAATAATTATTTCTGTTTACTGTATCATACCAGTTTTATTATATCGCAGATTATGTTGATTTCAAGATTTTTTTCGGCACCGGTCACTTTTTCTATGTGAAGACAAGAGAATACCCCATTTATATGCAATCCATTTGACGCACTTTTCATTTTGTAAATCCATTTTTAGTCCTATTTCTTTCCGGCTTATACTCCGACAGAAATAATCCTATCAAAGTAAGTACCGTTCCTATTCCGGCTAATAAGGTCAGTTTCTCATGTAAAATTAGTACAGAAGTAATGACCGTTATCACCGGAACCATATAGATATAAACGCTTGTCTTTACTGCGCCCAACTCTTTTACTGCAAAATTCCATGTCACAAAGCAAAGCGCAGAAGCTCCCAATCCCAAATACAAAATATCTACACTGCTCTTTTTTATCAGTTTCGCCAAATCCTTCTTCATAGACTTCGCATCTTCAACAAATGTGCAAGGATATTGACCGTTCCATCCAGCGGATTTTGTACAATCTTCATAGAAAGCATAAAATGCATTCCAAGTGCTGTAAATATAATGCTCATAATCATCAGTAAAATTTTGAATATGAGATTTTCAGCCTGAAAACTCATAATATTCTTAAAGAAATCAATAATAACACCAAATAAAAAAGCGACCGGGATCTGTAATAATACTTTTACATTAAACAACCTTTTTTCAAGAATATACTGGACAATACTATTTAAGAAATGAAACAACATCGTCAGAGTTCCAAATGTTAATGGTGTCAGATAACCCAGTACATATGGAATACTGCTGATCGGTGATACTCCAAGTTCACATTTCACACATAATACAATTCCTAATGATACAAATATCATCCCGATAATATAAATTCCCAAACGATATACATTTTTCTGCACGATCATCATTCCTTCTTTCCATAATCGTCCATGCCCATTTCCTCATACGCATTGTTTATAATTTTAAGGATTGTCTCCAATTCATCCTTCTGTCTTGAAGATCATCTCTTTAACGCCACACGATCAATCTCCTGACCGTTTTGTATTGTTTTATCTCCCAGTACTCTTCCTGCTTCTGTCAGCCAGATATTGACCGCTCTCTTATCCTCCGGATCATCTGTCCGTTTTATAAATCCCTGTTTCTCTTTATTGCGGTAATCGTATTTGGAATACCCCAGTTCCTCATTAAGCTCTTC
>ERZ772870.1560-NODE-1560-length-15511-cov-22.673848_pt1 | contig 15511 bp, 8 predicted proteins | sample MGYA00511376_ERZ772870 | MGnify/ENA primary metagenome ERZ772870 (study PRJEB29015, sample SAMEA2737719) | human gut metagenome | biome: human gut; feature: human-associated habitat; material: faeces | place: China | collected 2012 ... | reverse complement strand
GGCCTACCCAGCAGTCGTGCGTGCGGCACCAGTTGATATAATCCCACACGATAAGAATATACTCTATAAAGCCCATGGTCTTTATGATACCAAGCTCATAGTCCATATCGGCATGTATCTTTTTTAGCTCCTCATCACTATACTCGCCACAGCCTATATACTTCTCTCTAAAGCCCTTCTCGCAGAGCTCTGTGAGGAAGGCTTCGGCGCTGTCATAGCCATCTGGCACCTCATACTTTGGAATCTTGTAATTGCCAAACTCAAGCGTTACATTGCATCTGTCGGCAATTTTCTGTGTATTCTCAATGGCCTCTGTGGCATATGGGAAAAGCGCTCTCATCTGCTCCTCGCTCTTCACGAAAAACTGCCCGCCATCATAACGCATCCTATCCTCGTCCGACACCTTTTTACCGGTCTGGATGCACAAAAGCACATCATGCGCCTCCGCATCGGATTCGTAGGTATAGTGCACGTCATTAGTACATACTAACCCTATTCCAAGCTCCTTACTCATCCTAAGAAGCTGCTGGTTCACGAGCTTCTGGTCATCAATGCCATGATCCTGCAGCTCAAGGAAAAAGCTGTCTTTTCCAAAGCATTCCTGATACTTCCTTGCAATCTCCTTTGCCTCGTCATAAAAGCCTCTTACGATGTATCTGGGGATTTCTCCTGCCAGACAGGCAGACAGGCATATAAGCCCCTCGTGATATCTCTCAAGCGTCTCAAAATCCACTCTCGGCCTGTAATAATAGCCCTCTGTGAACCCTATTGACACTATCTTCATGAGATTGGCATAGCCTGTATTATTTTCAGCAAGCAGAATCAGATGATAATACCTGTCATCACCGTGGCTTGTCTCCCTGTCAAAGCGCGAATTTGGTGCCACATATACCTCGCAGCCTATGACCGGATTGATATCATTTGCCTTTGCCGTCTTGTAAAACTCCACCACACCGTACATATTGCCATGGTCTGTGATTGCGGCAGAGTTCATGCCAAGCTCCTTGACGCGCTTTACATATTCTTTTATCTTGTTTGATCCATCGAGCAGACTGTACTCGGTATGGGTGTGAAGATGACAAAATGACATTTGGATTCCTCTTTCTTTATTTTTGTATCGCCGCCCGCCCTTCATGGGGTGTGCGGCTATCTCCTTAAAATAAAAGGAGATAAGTTTATCAGCTTCCCAACTCTATGTGTATAAACACTGCAAGCGAATTGGGCTCCTGCATATATGTGATAGTGCCGCCTCTTGCCGTCGGTATGAGATATTTGTAGTCACCCTTATCGAAAAGACTGTGACATGCAGTATCATAGGTTTCTCTGTCCGAAAACTTGAACGTGATATAGTTAGATGACGTTGTCATGCCCTGTAAGACTTTAAGGTCGTAGGATGTAAAATACAGCCCATTCCTGTAATAATAGTCATCCTCCACTGACGCTTCCTGCGGCAGCATATCCTCATTGTCCAATGTACGTGTAAGCTTTACCACATCAAGCGGCACTCCGAACCAGCTGTATGATATGCCCTTTCCCAGATAATCACCATCACCGTAGGTACAGTCCACTGCACACCACGCACCGTCCAGATATACCATATTCCAGGCGTGGTTTGCATCAGATGTGGTGCCTGTCACAATAAGTGAGCTGATACCGGCCCGGTCACACAGATACTTAAACATCATCGCATAGCCCTGACAGACCGTCCTTCCAAGCACTGCTGAGTACATATCCTGGTTGTGAGGAGAATTTTCCTCATACTCGGCATGCTCTATCACATATTCATAGAAATGCACAGCCTTGTCATAATCCGATGCACCTTCATCGATACCTGCCATACAGGCTGACACATAGCCTGAAATCGTACTTATTGCGTTGTCGATATCAGACTCAGACATATTGTATACAGGCGAAAAAATGATGCTGTTTCTCACAGTATACTGACTCTTTTCTATGTAGAAAAACTGTGGATTGTCCAGCAGCACAAACTGCTGTATACGGCTTACGTTGTCAGTGTCTGTAGTATTTAACGAAATTCCATCCATGCGCTTTTGCATCATCGCATAAATCTGCCTGTAAATAAGCTTGTCATCATCTGACAGCTTCTCGTAGTAGTAGTGATATTCCCCTGTAAATACTGACTCATCGTACTCTGTCTGTTCGCCGTTTAAATAGTCTGTTGTGGTCTGCATTTGCCCCTTTACTGCCCTGTGTATAGCTGTAGGAAAATCAGCTATAGCACCTGTAAACCCTCCTGCCTTTAAGCATTTTGCAGCGAACATAAAGCAACAGGCAGCAAACACAAGTGCCGGTATGATTTTTAAAAGCTTTTTCATCTATTCCCCCATTTTAATCGTTGTCTGTCACTCTGTTAGGTGTGAACAGCAGCCATAGCAAGCCTGCATATCAGATACAGTACAAAAAGATGCACCGGGTAAAAGGCATAAAAGACATATTTTAGTGAAATGCCTCTTTTTCCATTGTAATAGCGAAGCGGTATAAGCATAAAAAGTGCAAAAAACTCTATGGTACCTGAGAAAAGTCCAAGCAGTATGACTGCCACGGCAAATGCAACATCTCGGTTTGAAGAAAGCAGGTACATCATGACAATGCACCCTACACCCGCCGCACCATAATCACAGTAAAGCACAAACTCTGCAATAATCATCATAACAAGCACCACTGATACCATTACTATACACCTGATCAGTGTGACAAAAAACCACTTGACTGCAGAGGATGCCTTTTCTATTTTATCGACCGACTTAAGCCAATCAAGCACTGTGATGGCAAGCAGGCCTAAAAGCAGTGTAAAAAACACATTGTTGCTCTTAAATTCCAGCACTGTATTGTTTATTGCAAGGTCAAACGGTATCTCAGAGATAAGCGCGAATATAAACATCCTCGCAGCATATTTTTCCCTGCTGTGTGTATATTTGAACCCCTCCACAAGCAGGAAGCAGAAAACAGGAAAGGCCATGCGCCCTATAGAACGCATGACCCAGTAGATATCAATAAGCGTTTGTCCACCTATCCCGTTATTTATCATCTGAAGAATAACCGTTGCCGCAATATGGTCTATAAGCATGGTAAAAATGGCTATAAGCTTAAGCGTGCTTCCACTGATACCAGACTTTGCGATAACTTTTTCCAAAATCCTATACTCCTGCCATATTTACGGTAATTCTGTCAAGATGCCAGATATCGTCCACATATTCCTGGATTGTTCTGTCTGAAGAGAACTTTCCTACATGTGCGATATTGAGCAGTGCACTCTTTCTCCATGCGCTCTTGTTCTTGTAATAATCATTAATCTTCTGCTGTGCATTTGCATATGAGCGGAAGTCTGCGAGGATAAAGTAGCGGTCAGCCACCTGTCCCTGCTGTGGATTGAGCAGTGAGTTGTAAAGCTCCCTGAAAAGCTCATGGTCATTTGGTGAATATGTGCCGTCTACAAGCTGGTTTACTACCTTTCTTAGCTCGGCATCGTTATTATATACATCAACAGGATTGTAGTCATGTCTGTTCTCGTGTGAGATGACCTCATCAGAGCTCATTCCAAAGATAAACATGTTGTCAGCCCCTACCTCATCGAACATCTCGACATTGGCACCATCCATAGTTCCGATAGTGAGCGCTCCATTGAGCATAAACTTCATGTTTCCTGTTCCGGATGCCTCCTTGCTTGCTGTGGAAATCTGCTCGCTGACATCTGCTGCCGCAAAAATAATCTCGGCATTGGATACCTTGTAATCCTCGATAAATACTACCTTGAGCTTGCCGCCAATAGAAGCATCGTTATTTATCACATCAGCCACACTGTTGATAAGCTTTATTGTTTTCTTTGCATTTCTGTAGCCTGCTGCTGCCTTTGCTCCAAAAATAAATGTTCTAGGATAGAAATCCATAGACGGATTTTCCTTAATCTTGTTGTACAGATACATCACATGAAGGATGTTCATGAGCTGTCTCTTGTACTCGTGAAGTCTCTTAACCTGCACATCAAAGATAGAATCCGGATTTACATCAATACCATTGTGCTCCTTTATATACTTTGCTAAACGCACCTTGTTTGCTCTCTTAATCTCAGCAAACTCCTGCTGTGCAACAGGGCTGTCCGCATAAGCATTGAGCTTTGAAAGCATTGTAAGATCTGTAATCCAGCCGGTTCCTACCTTTTTTGTTGCCCAGTCTGCAAGGAGTGGATTTGCATGTGCTAAGAATCTACGCTGTGTGATTCCGTTTGTCTTGTTATTGAACTTCTCAGGGAACATCTCATAGAAATCATGAAGCTCCTGATTCTTAAGTATCTCTGTGTGAAGCTTTGCAACACCGTTTACAGAATAGCCTGCAACGATAGCCATATTTGCCATCTTGACCTGTCCGTCATAGAGGATAGCCATCTTTCTTACCTTGTCCTCATTGCCAGGATATCTCTCGTTAATCTGAATCACAAATCTTCTGTTTATCTCGTCAACAATCTGGTATACACGAGGAAGCAGTCTCTGGAATATCTCAATTGGCCACTTCTCAAGCGCCTCAGCCATGATTGTATGGTTAGTGTAGGCTACACATCTTGTAGTGATATCCCATGCATCATCCCATGACAGATGCTCCTCGTCCACAAGGATTCTCATAAGCTCTGCGACTGCAACTGTAGGGTGAGTATCGTTCATCTGGAAAACAGCTTTATTTGGGAGATCTTTTAAATCGCTGTGATGCTTTTTAAACCTTGCAAGTGCACGCTGGATGCTTGCTGATACAAAGAAATACTGCTGCTTTAAGCGAAGCTCCTTGCCCTTTACATGGTTATCGTTTGGATAGAGCACCTCAACAAGGTTTCTTGCAAGATTTTCCTGCTCCACTGCCTTGTCGTAGTCACCCTGGTCAAAGGACTCGAGCGAGAAGCCGTTTTTTGGCTCTGCATCCCATATCATGAGAGAATTGACCACATTGTTGTCATAACCGACTATAGGCATATCATAAGGCACTGCAAGCACCGACTGATAGTCCTTCTGCTCGAAATGAAGCTCTCCGTTTTCATCTGTGCTCTCCTGCACATATCCTCCAAACTTGACCTCATAGCAGTACTCCGGACGACGAAGCTCGAATGGATATCCGTCCTTGAGCCAGTTGTCAGGCACCTCAATCTGGAAGCCGTCTGAAATCTGCTGCTTGAACATACCATATCTGTATCTGATTCCACAGCCGTATGCAGGATATCCGAGTGTGGCAAGTGAATCCATGAAGCACGCTGCCAGTCTTCCGAGTCCACCGTTTCCAAGTGCCGGATCAGGCTCCTGGTCCTCAATAGCATTGATATCCACACCAATCTCAGTGAGAGCCTCCTTGACCTCCTTGTATGCTGAGAGGTTTATAAGGTTGTTGCCGAGAGCTCTTCCCATCAAAAACTCCATGGACATATAGTAAACAACCTTTGGATCGTCCTTGTCCATCACTCTCTGTGTGGCAATCCACTCATCCATGATGACATCCTTTACGGCCTCTGATACAGCCTGATAAAGTTCCTGCTGTGTGGCATCATTTATAGTCTTACGATATTTATTTTTTAAATTGTCTGATACAGTCTTAATAAACACCTTTTTGCTAAACGTATTATCTCTCATCTTTTCCTCCTTATGGCACTAAAAGGGAGCAAATTAATGCTCCCTCTCGTGCAGAGATTATTGTTTTTCAACTGCAAGCTTAACAGCCTCACCATTAATCTTCCAATCCTTTTCATAGCCCTTAAGTTCGCCTGATTTAATTGATACGGCAAGAACCTCGGTCTTGATTTCATCACCAAACTTTTCAAATACATTTGAAAGCTTCTCATCTGCCTCGTATGTCACAGCGATGTGGTCCATAACCTCAAAGCCTGCGTCCTTACGCATTGTCTGGATCTTACTGATGATTTCTCTTACGAAACCTTCCTCGATAAGCTCAGGAGTGAGGTTGGTGTCAAGAACAACGGTTATATTGTTGTCAGACTGTGTCACATAGCCCTCCATCTGAGTCATCTCGATAAGTAAATCCTCTTTAGATAATACAACTTCATCGCTAATGCTGTCAAGCTTGAGAGAGCCGGTGCTGTTAAGCTCCTCCATGGCCTTATGACCATCAAGCTCAGCTAAAACTGCCTTGATCTGGCCAAGGTATTTACCATACTTAGGACCCACTGTTCTAAGCTGTGGCTTGAATTTGTAGGTGGTGTAGTGTGATACATCATCAGTGAACTCAACCTCTTTTACGTTGAGCTCGTCTGCGATGATATCCACATAAAATTCATCCAGTTTTTCCGGAGCCTTTACAAACATTTTTCCGATTGGCTGACGGTTTTTGATATTTGCCTCGTTACGGCATGCACGTCCGAGTACTACAACCTTTAGTACCTCATCCATATCAGCTTCGAGCTTTTTGTCAATCAGCTTCTCATCAACTACAGGATAGTCGCACAGATGAATTGACTCCGGTGCGCTCTTGTCGATAGAGCAGACAAGATTTCTGTAGATATCCTCTGTCATGAAAGGAATCATAGGTGCTGCCGCCTTTGATATGGTGACAAGTGCTGTATAAAGTGTCATGTATGCGTTTATCTTGTCCTGCTCCATGCCCTTTGCCCAGAAACGCTCACGGCTGCGGCGTACATACCAGTTACTTAAGTCGTCTACGAACTCCTGAAGGTACTTTGCCGCCTCCGGAATCTTGTAATTTGACAGGCACTCATCCACTCCTGCCACTGCTGAGTTGAGCTTTGAAAGAATCCACTTGTCCATTACTGCAAGCTTATCATACTCAAGGCTGTATTTTGTAGCATCAAAGCTGTCGATATTTGCATAAAGCACGAAGAATGCGTATGTGTTCCAGAGTGTTCCCATAAACTTACGCTGTCCCTCAAGCACGAGCTTTCCTGAAAACTTCTTTGGAATCCATGGAGCTGATGCTGTGTAGAAATACCATCTGATGGCATCTGCACCGTATGTCTCAAGTGCATCAAACGGATCTACCGCGTTGCCCTTTGACTTGGACATCTTCTGTCCGTTCTCATCCTGTACGTGTCCAAGCACGATGACATTCTCATAAGGAGCCTTGTTGAAAAGGAGTGTAGACTCAGCCATGAGTGAATGGAACCATCCACGTGTCTGGTCAACTGCCTCTGAGATAAACTTGGCCGGGAACTGCTTCTCAAATACTTCCTTGTTCTCGAATGGATAGTGGTGCTGTGCAAATGGCATGGCTCCTGAATCAAACCAGCAGTCAAGTACCTCTGGTACACGGTGCATATCCTTGCCACACTCAGGACACTTGATTGTCACAGCGTCGATGTATGGTCTGTGAAGCTCTACCTCTGCTGCCTTTGGATCTCCTGCTTTTTCGGCGAGCTCTGCACGGCTTCCGATACACTCTCTGTGTCCGCATTCACACTCCCAGATATTGAGTGGTGTGCCCCAGTAACGGTTACGTGAGATAGCCCAATCCTGTATATTCTCAAGCCAGTTTCCGAAACGTCCTGAACCGATAGACTCAGGAATCCAGTTTACTGTATTGTTGTTTCTGATAAGGTCATCCTTTACTGCTGTCTCCTTGATGTACCATGACTCTCTTGCATAGTAGATAAGAGGCTTGTCACATCTCCAGCAGTGTGGATACTCATGCTCAAATTTCGGAGCATCGAAGAGCTGCTTTCTGCCGCTTAAGTCCTTTAATACCTCAGGATCTGCATCCTTTACCCACATACCGGCAAACGGAGTCTCTGCTGTAAGCTCTCCCTTGTCGTTTACAAACTGTACAAATGGAAGGTCATAATTTCTTCCGACATTGGCATCATCCTCACCAAATGCAGGAGCGATATGAACAATTCCTGTACCGTCTGACATAGTAACATATGTGTCACATGTCACGAAAAAGCCCTTCTTGCCCTGCTTATCGGCAACCTGCTTAGCACAGTCATAAAGCGGCTCATACTCCTTGTACTCAAGATCCTTTCCTTTGTATGTCTCAAGCACCTCATATGCCTTCTTGCCTGCCTCTGCGTCCTCTTTTGAAAGAAGCTGTGAGAGCACCTTGTCTGCAAGTGCCTCTGCCATATAATATGTGTAGCCATCAACAGCCTTTACCTTTACATATGTGTCATTAGGGTTCACACAGAGTGCCACGTTGCTTGGAAGTGTCCATGGAGTTGTGGTCCATGCGAGGAAATATGCATCCTCTCCTACTACCTTAAAACGTACTACTGCTGATTTTTCTTTAACTGTCTTGTAGCCCTGTGCCACCTCCTGTGCAGAAAGCGGTGTTCCACAACGAGGACAGTAAGGAACAATCTTGAAGCCCTTGTAAAGAAGTCCCTTATTCCAGATTTCCTTGAGAGCCCACCACTCTGACTCAATGAAATTGTCGTCATATGTGACGTATGGATTGTCCATATCAGCCCAGAAACCTACTGTGTTGGAGAAATCCTCCCACATACCCTTGTATTTCCATACAGACTCTTTACATTTCTTGATGAATGGCTCAAGTCCGTAGTTCTCAATCTGATCCTTGCCGTCAAGGCCGAGAAGCTTCTCCACCTCGATCTCAACAGGAAGTCCGTGTGTATCCCAGCCTGCTTTACGTGGCACATATTTGCCCTTCATGGTCTGGAATCTTGGAATCATATCCTTTATGGTACGTGTCTCAACATGTCCGATGTGAGGCTTTCCGTTTGCTGTAGGAGGTCCATCATAGAATGTGTATGTCTCTCCTTCTTTTCTGTTTTCCATAGATTTTCTGAAGATATTGTTCTCTCTCCAGAACTGCTCTGTCTTCTTCTCGCGTTCAACGAAGTTCATATTGGTGTCAACTTTGTTGTACATGACTATCTCTCCTTATTCTATATTGTTCGTGAACATCCCAACATGCACCTCAAATTCGGCTCTTACGAGGCTTCCTTGTGGCTTACGCTACTACAATTTTCGGTTTATGGAATATTCACAAAAAAAGGCACACATTCCTGTAATTAGGAACGCGTGCCTGATACGTCTATACCACCTATTACAATGTACTTAAGGGAAATACCCTTGCATACCCGCCCCTGTAACGTAGGGAATACGTCAGAACCTACTCTCGCAACGCTGTATGGCGATTTTAGCCTGCGGCTCAGAAGTGATTTTCAAAACGGCTCTACTCATACCGGCTCTCACCTGTCCCGGCTCTCTTTGACTTTCCTGCCATCTCTACTGTCTTCGTCACTGCCTTTTACTAACTGTGTTTAAGTATATAACTGAAAAGCCACTGTTGTCAAGATGTAATTGATTCTGTAATAATTTGATAATAATTAACTCTAATAAATGCCATCATACTCAAAATTCTGATAATCAAAATCGTCATAATCAAAAGAATCATAATCCTCATAGGAATCATCATCATTATAATACTCATAACCATTGTCAAAGTCCTTCATGAACTCCTTTTCTAAATCTGTGCTTACATTTGCGCCTGCCACAACCCAGAATATGATGCTGACTATAACTGAGATAACTGCTGTTGCTATACCAACTATACCAAACACCTTGTTGTTGCCTTTTATGATATGTATAATACCAAAAATGATAGCAAGCAGCGCTGTCACATAATTGATGCATGTACAAAACAGTACAATAGATGCGATTCCAAGTACCAGAGAAGCTATACCAAAGCCATTGCTGTTCTTTGGCGGCTGGTTGTATGGATTAGCTCCATACGGCGACTGATTGTAGGCTGTCTGTCCGTATGCGGTCTGATTGTAGCCACCCTGTCCGTTTGGCTGCTGGCCATACTGCGTCTGTCCGTAAGCTGACTGATTAAATGAGCCCTGAGCATATGTGTTCTGGTTGTATGTACCCTGGGCATTTGGATTCTGGTTGTATGTACCCTGGGCATTTGGATTCTGATTGTATGTACCCTGATTTGCATAACCATATGCACTGCCCGGATTATTGACATATCCGTCTGTGCTGCCTGTCTGGTCTGATGACTGTCCATATGCATATGCATTCCCACTTTCCTGCTGGGATACAGACTGATTATATGTGTCTGTCGGCTGACTGTATGTGTCCTGCGGCTGGCTGTATGTGTCTGAGCCATTTGCTGTTCCTGAAGACTGACCGAAGACATCTGTATTGTCCGGTGTGCCTGACGACTGGTTGTCATTGTTCATATAATTGTTATCGTCCATAACTTCCTCCATATATCCTATTGTTTATGTAGCCATTGTGTTTCGTATTAGAAATATTTTATCATATATTACGATAATGTAAATATTTTTATCATAAAAATATGTAAAAATGGCAGGAGCAAATGCGCTCCTGCCGTAAAAAACATATTACTGCTCTTAGAAATCAAATTTCTGACTAAGCTCTTCCTCATTCTCCTCAACAGAGTTTTTGAGGTCATCCGCAAGCATATAGATATTTTCCAGTACCTTCTTGCACTTTGCCATGCTCTCGACTGTGGTATCAGCCATTCGAAGTCCCTCCGTTGAAGAAGCTGCAACCTCTTCTCCTGTAGCTGAAAGGTGTGTGATATTGTCTGATATGACTGTTGTTGAATCAAGAATCTTTTTGATACTCTCCTCAGCCACATTGATATCCTTCATCAACAGCTCAACGGCCTCTCCCATGGCATTAAACTTGTCTCTTGTATCGTCGATAAGCTCATTCTGCTTCTCTACCGATGATACTGAGTTCTCGATACTCTCGTTGGCACGCCTTGTGTCCTCATTGAGCTTGTTTATAATCTCTGTAATATTGGCTGATGCATCCTTTGTCTGCTCTGAGAGCTGTCTGATTTCATCTGCTACTACCGCAAAGCCCTTTCCTGCTTCACCTGCCCTGGCCGCCTCAATTGAAGCATTGAGAGCAAGCAGATTTGTCTGGTTAGAAATATTGATAATCGACTCAACAAAGCTCTTTACTTCCTCTACCTTAGCTGTAAGACTCTGGATAACTGACACTGTAACATTGCTTGCCTCTGCCACGTTGTGTGCCTGCTCCTTGAGTTCTTCCACAACATCAGCTCCCTGCTTTACGGTCTCATCAGTCTGGCGTGAGGCATCTATCATAGCCTTGATTCCACTTTCTGCATTGTCTGTATTTCCCTGAATATCAACACACATAGCTGCCTGCTTCTGGATAGCCTCCGCAGTGCTCTCTGTGCTGTCTGCTATCTCCTGGATTGAACTATGGCTCACCGCAACAGACTCATCGAGATCATTTAACATGGTCATAGCCTCGTCAAAGTGCTTTGAAATATTCTCCGCAACCATTACCATCTTCTTATTGCTGTCCACCTGTGCCATAGCAGATTCTTTGATTTCTTCCATATTTTCATCGAAGAAATGGGTAAGAAGAATCGTGATGCTGTCTGACGCATATCCCACAAGTACAAGTACAAAAACTGCTATCACATCATTCTGAAGAACTGTACCCCCTATTCCAAGCTGCATTACAAGCCTGATGACGCTGGATATGATTATTACTGCGTTCATCACCATCATCATCTTTATATCCAGATATATCATCGCTGCAATAACAAGCGGCAGGGCATATGTCCATGTACCGATTGTTGAATTGATCAGTGCGATAATAAAATATCCTGCTGTCATGGCGCTTACAAGTATAAGCGCACCTGTTCTGCTGTCTCTTTTTGTAATAAATGCAATTACAGCTATTACTATTACTGCTATTGCCGCAACAAGCTGTATACTTATCCTGGTAATATCAGCATCTTTTGTCCCAACTGCTGCAAATAACGTAAATGCTATATATGCAAATACTATGATTACCGCCAGGAATACACGTTTGTTGGCTCTGTTATACTGTTGACTATTCATAAAATCCCCCTTCTTTTGTTTGAGTTTTTAGAGTAGCTTTATTATACAACATTTTTTTATAATAATCCACTACTATTTAGTGCCAACGTACCATTTTTCTCATTTTGCTCCTGATTTGAAGAAAATTCTCCTTTCAAATAAACATTTACACCAAAACACCCGGCAGTTATCCTGCCGGGCATCCTGTAAAAAAATATTTATTCTTTAACTCCACCAAGTGTAAGTCCTGTAACAAAGTATTTCTGTAAAAACGGGTAAATACATATGATCGGAAGCATTGTTACAATTGTTGCTGCGGCACGAACTGAGGTAGGTGTAACTGCGCCTACAGCATTTTTCAATGTTTCTGCTGATCCTCCCTGATTTGTTACAGCTGAAAGAAGCTTCATAAGCTCATACTGTAATGTAGTAAGCTTTGTACTCATACGGTTATAAAGCATTGCATCAAACCATGAGTTCCACTGTCCTACTGCTACGAATAAAGCTACTGTCGCATATACCGGTTTGCAGAGAGGGGAATAAATCTTCAGAAAAATGGTGGTATATCCTGCACCGTCAAGCTGCGCTGACTCCTCTAAGCTGTCAGGAATTCCATTCATATAGGTTCTGATAACGAGCATATTAAACGCACTGACCATTCCAGGGACTACATAAACCCAAAAACTATTGGTAAGCCCAAGTCCCTTGTACAGGAGGAAGACAGGGATTAATCCACCATTGACATACATTGTGATAACCCAAAACAGGGATAAACCTCTTTTGAACAAAAATCTTTTTCTGCTGATTATAAAAGCAAGGATTGCATTTGCCACCAGTGCTAAGACTGTTCCAATTATTGTTCTGGCAACAGTAATATATGCTCCTGTTATAAGATTATCTTTTTGTAAAACCGTTATATAATTCTTCCAGGTAAACTTTCTTGGTAAGAGGTAAATTCCACCTCTTAATGCATCTGTACCATCATTAAGCGATATCGCAAGTGTATTAAGCACCGGATAAAGCGTTATGATCACAAACAGTACCATAATGATGCCATTTACAATTGGAAATATACTTATCTTCTTTTTCTTTTTGCTCTTTACAGAGCCTGCTGTTATATCTGCCATCGTACAAGACCTCCTTAAAACAACTGCTCTTCACCATTATGTTTGGCAATTCTATTTGCAATAAATATAAGAATTATACTTACCACACTCTTGAATATACCTGCTGCGGTACCTATTGCATAATCTCCCTGGCTTATGCCCCATTTAAGTACATAAATATCAATAGTCTGTGATACATCCTGTACCAGGCCGTTTCCTAAGAGATACTGTATCTCAAATCCTGCATTTAAAACATTACCTACATTCATAAGAAGAAGGATTATAATAGTTGGTTTGATTCCCGGCAGTGTTACATACTTGATCTTTGCCCAGCGTCCCGCTCCATCAATAGATGCTGCTTCGTAAAGTGAAGGATCTATTGATGTAATGGCTGCAAGATATATGATTGCATTCCATCCTGTTTCTTTCCATACATTGGCAAATGCCACTATCGGCCAGAAATATCCCGGATGTGCGAAAAAGTTTATCGGTTGGTCTATAATATGCATATTTACAAGGAACTCATTTACAATACCTGTTCCTGAAAGCATATCGTGTAAAATACCTGTTACAATGATCCATGAAAGGAAATGTGGAAGATATGATATAGTCTGTACTACTTTCTTTCCACCCTTTGATGCAATCTCATTCAGTAAGATTGCAAATACAATGGCTGTGACAAAAGTTACAACCAGATTGATAACACCCATTGCAAGTGTATTTCTTATAACACGGATAAATGTCATATCCGAGAACAGCATCTTGAATTTGTCCAATCCAACAAATGCAGAATGGAATATACCAAGTCTTGGTTTGTAATCCTGAAATGCCATTGCCCAGCCAGCGAGTGGTAGATAATAGAATACAACTCCATATGCCACCATTATTGCTGCCCAGAACAGCAGCACTTTCTGACGTTTGACTTCTTTCCATGTAATTTTTGTTCTAGGTTCTCTGACCTTTTCTTTTTTGTTTTTTCTCGTTAATGACATGACACCACTCCTTAAAGGCAGCAGGCAGATAAAACGCTATTATATCTGCCTGCCTTAAATTTCATTTAAGCTTTATTTGAATTTAGCAGCCTGCTCTAATCTTGTATCAAGCTCGGTCTGTAATTCACCCAGGAAATCCTGTGGATTGCATGCATTGTATTCATCCATGTATGTATTCCATTCACTGTCAAAGTCTTTTGCCATAACAACCTTTGGAAGAGCCTTATGCTTAAGTTCGCCAATCTTTGTCCAGGCTACTCCACCAGGAGTGCTTGTGTTAAAGTTGTTAGAGAATGACCACATCGGATACCAGTCTCCAGGTGCATCGTTTGTTCCAAGCATTTCAACGTATGTCTTAACACCATAGGCATCGAAAGCCTCTTGTACATCACTGTTAAGACCATCATAGAACTCTCTTGCCTGTCCATCAGGTTTGTTGGCATTGATTCCATCATCACTTGTTCCACTGTACTGTGGGAAGTATGAGTATGAGCAAAAATGAGAGGCCTTGTATGCTGTATCAGAAGCCTTCTTTCTCTCATCTGCTGTTTTGTAAAACTCACCATTCTCATCTACTTCATAGTCAGTACCCTTGACACCCCAGAATCTGAGATTGTGGATATCCTGATCAAGAAGATCATTTACAAACTTCATGGCCGCATCTACATCATCACAGGATGTTGTAACAGCAAGACCTGTTGACTCGTTGAAAGCGCCGCCTGCATTGTGCCACTGATTTGGACGGCCGTCGATTGTTACAGGTACCGGAATGTAATCGCATCCCTGCTCATCAAGACCTGCCTGTTTAATTGCATCACCTGCTGTGTATGCAAAATCCCACCACTGGTCAATCATTCCAAGTACACGTCCTGTAGAAAGCTTAGAGATATATTCATCATATGTCTGTGTGAATGACTCAGGATCTACAATTCCCTTCTGATACTCTTCATTGAGCTTCTTGAAATATTTAACTGCTGTATCAGATGTATTATAGTCAAGTATTTTCTTTGTATCAGGATCTACCATACATGATCCATCGTTTGGATATCCGTCAAGGAACTGTGGTGCATTCTCAAGGCAGAAATATCTCCAGTCATCACAAAGGATTGTATATGGAATATTTTCTGTTCCATCAGCCATTTTTGGATTTGCTTCATTATATTTCTCGATGAGGTCAAAATACTTATCCAATGTATCAATCTTCGGATAGCCAGCCCATTTAAGTACTCTTGCCTGGATCCAAAATGCCTCGTCATTGTGTGCGCAGACTTTCTCGTCTCCCTTTATGCAGCTAAACTGTGGTATCCAATAGATATGTCCGTCATCCTGACGAAGTTTTTCCCACTCAAGATCTGTGAAAAGCTTTTTGATGTTTGGATATTTCTCGATGTAGTCATCCAGTGGAACAAGTGCGCCTGCATCATATAACTGCATCTGTCCGCTTGCACCTTCAATGAAATCAGGATACTCGCCACCTGCGATCATTGTTCCGATTGCCTCATCTGCTGTCTGTCCGGTAAGCCAGGTTTCATTTACCCTTACACCTGTCTTTTCCTCGATGATCTTCTGGATTTCATTATCATCAT
>ERZ772870.1556-NODE-1556-length-15544-cov-22.896184_pt1 | contig 15544 bp, 18 predicted proteins | sample MGYA00511376_ERZ772870 | MGnify/ENA primary metagenome ERZ772870 (study PRJEB29015, sample SAMEA2737719) | human gut metagenome | biome: human gut; feature: human-associated habitat; material: faeces | place: China | collected 2012 ... | reverse complement strand
TGTAGGGGGCGGCGTCCTCGACGCCCCGCGGAGGGGTCAAGACCCCTCCCTACAAACCGATTTTTAAGGGCTGTAGGGGCGGATTCCATATCCGCCCGTGCCCGCTCTCGGCAGCGCAAAAATGCCCCGGTACGCAGAAACGCACACCGGGGCATTGGCTTTACGTAAGTATCAGTAGTTCATAATGTCCTTCACAGCACCGGACATCGAGAAGAGCTTGGCGGACAGATGGTCGAGGTAGACGATGCCGAGCTTGTTGCCCGTCTCCGCATTATACATATCGGCCAGCTGGGGCATGACCTGGAACGCGGCGGCCTGGGCCTCGGGGCTGTTGTCAAAGTTCGCCGTGCCCTGCACGCGCAGCCACTCGCCGCGGTCATTGGCGGCGCAGATCTCGAGGTTCGTGTTGTCCAAAAGCTGCTTGTAGGCGGCCTTGTGCTTGCCCAGGGCAATGCACAGGTGGCCGTTGTACCACATGGCAAAACCGATGGGACGCACGCGGGGCAGATAGCCATCGACGGTGGCAAGGTAGAAGGTGGGATTCTCTTTCAGAAATTCCATGATTTCTTCATTTGGTTTCATGGTGTAAACCCTCCCGCAATATTACAGTGTGGCCAGCGCCGCTTTGATGCGTGCGGCGGCCTCCTTGGTGCGCTCGGCATCGCCGAACGCCGTCAGACGGAAATACCCCTTGCCGCAGGGGCCGAAGCCCTCGCCGGGGGTGCCCACAACGTGGGCGTGCTCGAGCAGCCAGTCAAAAAACTCCCAGCTGCCCATCTCGTTGGGGCAGCGCAGCCAGATGTAGGGGCTGTTCTTGCCGCCGCAGTACCAGACACCGGCCTCGTCCAGCGCTGCCGCAATGACAGCGGCGTTGGCGCGGTAGTAGTCGAGGTTCTGCTGGATCTCCTTCATGCCCTCGTCGGTAAAGACGGCCTCGGCACCGCGCTGCACAACATAGGCGACGCCGTTGAACTTCGTAGTCTGGCGGCGCAGCCACATCTTGTTCAGCTTGCCGCCGGCCAGCGCCTGCGGCACGACGGTGTAGCCGCAGCGCGTGCCGGTGAAGCCTGCGATCTTGGAGAAGCTGCACACCTCGATGGCAACCTCTTTCGCGCCCTCGACCTCAAAGATGCTGCGGGCGAGACCCGGCTCGGAGACGAAGCACTCGTATGCGGCGTCAAACAGGATGACCGCGTCATTGGCCTTCGCCCAGGCGACCCAGGCCTTGAGCTGCTCGACGGAGTAGGTCGCGCCGGTGGGGTTGTTGGGGCTGCAGATGTAGACGATGTCCGCGTGGGGGGCCTCGTCCGGCATCGGCAGGAAGCCGTTCTCCGCCGTGGCGGGCAGGTAGAGAATCTTGCGGCCCGCCATCACGTTGTCATCGACGTAGACCGGGTAGACCGGGTCGGGAACAAGGATCGTGTTGTCCTGACTGAACAGGTCCAGCAGGTTGCCCAAGTCGCTCTTGGCACCGTCGGAGATGAAAATTTCGGACATGTCCAGCTCGACACCGTGGCCCGCGTAATACCTGCGGATAGCGTCGCGCAGGAACTCATAGCCCTGCTCGCTGGGAATATAGCCGTGGAACGTACCCTTGTGGCCCTGCTCCTCAACGGCCTTGTGCATGGCCTCCGTCACGGATGCCGCCAGCGGCAGGGTGACGTCGCCGATGCCCAGACGGATGACGTCTGCCTCGGGATGGGCCTTCTGGTAGTCGGCTACCTTGTGGGCAATGGTGCTGAACAGATAGCTCTCGTTCAGCTCGGCGTAATGCGGATTCAGCTGCATTATGGTTCCCCCTCGTTTATACCTATATAAATTTACTTTACCACAATTCGCGGCGGTGTGCAATAGAATTTGCAAAGGGAATTTTTGTGGGTGATTTGTGGGGAAGGGTCTTGACCCTCCCGTGAGGGATAAATCTTTCCCCTACTGTAGGGGGCGGCGTCCTCGACGCCCCGCGGAGGGGTCAAGACCCCTCCCTACAATCCTCTCCGTACAGGCTCTCGCACTTCTCATCAATTTCCCTCGCAGGCAGCGCTACTGCCATAGCGATGGCGGCGCTGCGGCATTCCTCGGGGGTGAAGCCTTCGCCCGCCAGCGGGAAGTGCTGCAAAATCTTCTCGACCAGCTCGTCGTAATAGCGCGCGTAGAGCACGCCGCGGTCCGTGATGTAAATTTTGCCGTACCGCCGCCGCACAATGACCCCCTGCTTCATCAGGCTGGTCAGGATGCTGGTGACGCTGGGCTTGGTCACGCCCATGGCCTGCGCCAGTGCCAGCGGCGAGACCTCGGTGCTTTGCTGCGCCAGATGGTGGATGGCCAGCAGATAACGCAGGTTGGAATCGGTCAGGGTCAAGGTACATCTCTCCTTATACCAAACTAAAAGGGGGCGCGGGCCACGAACGGACCCGCGCCCCCTTCAGGCACTTATGCTTTACTTACTGTGGCAGGCACCGCCGCAGGTCTTACAATTACCTGTGCAGCCGCCGTGACTGCCGCAGCCGCCGCTCCCGCAGGAGCCGTCACAGCAGCCGAGGCCGCCGGTCTTGTGTTCATGATACAAGAGCCAGCCGGTACCGCCAAACACAAAAATCGAAACGATGATCGTAGGCAGGTTAAAATTAGCAGCTAAAAACTCCATCATAAAAAGTCCGCTCCTTTCCGGAAGAATACGGTATTATTATACATTCAAGATTACTTGGAAGCAACAGCCTTCTTGGAATCGAACTGAACCTCGTTGACACCCTCGTACTTGTTGGGGCGGAACAGCAGGTAGATCGTGAAGGCGATAATAGCGACAGCAACGATGGTGAAGAAGTTGAAGCCGACCTCACCGGTGATCAGACCGCCGATCTGGTAGACGACCAGAGAAGCGCAGTAGGCCAGCAGGCACATATAGCCGATGGCGATGGCAGTCCACTTGCCGTTGTTCATCTCGCGCTTGATGGCGCCCATAGCAGCGAAGCAGGGGGCGCACAGCAGGTTGAAGATCATGAAGCTGTAAGCGGAGAGGGCGGTGAAGCTGGCAGCAACCTCAGGCCAGATCTCGTCGCCATTGTCGGAGAGTTCGCCGCCGAAGTGGTACAGAACACCGAAGGTGCCGACGACGTTCTCCTTGGCGATCAGGCCGGAGATAGACGCGACGGTTGCACGCCAATCACCGAAGCCCTGCGGGATAAAGATCCAGGAAATTGCGCTTGCAACGATAGCCAGAATGGAGTTGTCCTGATCCTCGACCATCGTGAAGGCACCGTTCTCGAAGCCGAAGCCCTGCAGGAACCACAGGATGATGGTAGAAGCCAGAATGACGGTGCCGGCACGCTTGATGAAGGACCAGCCGCGCTCCCAAGTGGCGCGCAGGACGTTGCCCCAGGCGGGCACATGGTAGGCGGGCAGCTCCATAACGAACGGAGCAGGGTCACCGGCGAACAGCTTCGTCTTTTTCAGGATGATACCGGAGATGATGATGGCCGCGAAGCCGATGAAGTAAGCGGAGGTGGCGACCCAGCTGCTGCCGCCGAACAGAGCACCTGCAAACAGGCCGATGATGGGCATCTTAGCGCCGCAGGGAATGAAGCAGGTGGTCATGATCGTCATACGGCGGTCACGCTCATTCTCGATGGTACGGGAAGCCATAACACCGGGAACGCCGCAGCCGGTACCGACCAGCATGGGGATGAAGCTCTTGCCGGACAGGCCGAAGCGGCGGAAGATACGGTCCATGATGAAGGCGACACGAGCCATGTAGCCGACATCCTCCAGAATGGACAGCAGGAAGAACAGAACGAGCATCTGGGGAACGAAGCCCAGGACCGCGCCGACACCGGCGACGATGCCGTCCATGATAAGGCCGTACAGCCAGCCAGCCACGCCGATGCTCTCCAGCAGGCCGCCGAGGGCGTTGGGGACAATCTCGCCGAACAGAACATCGTTCGTCCAGTCGGTGGCAAAGGTGCCGATACCGATGCCGCCGTCCGCCACGGAGGTGCCCATCGCGATGGCGTACATCAGCCACATGATGGCTGCGAAAATCGGCAGAGCCAGGATACGGTTCGTGACAATCTGGTCGATCTTATCGGAGGCGGTCAGGTTCTCGGCGCGGGGCTTCTTCTTGACGGCCTTGTCAACAACGCCGTTGATGTAGGCGTAGCGCTGGTTGGTGATGATGCTCTCGGCGTCATCGTCCATTTCCTTCTCGCAGTCGGTGATGTGGGCGTCGATGTGGTCCAGCAGCTCTTTGTTCAGGTTCAGCTCAGCCTGAACCTTGTCGTCGCGCTCAAACAGCTTGACAGCGTACCAGCGCAGGAAGCGGCCATCGACCTTGCCCTGAATGGACTCCTCAATATGGGCGATGGCATGCTCAACGCTGCCGGTAAAGACGTGAGGCAGCTCGCCTGCCTTGCCCTTCTTGGCGGCGGCGACGGCCAGCTCGGCAGCCTTCTCGCTGCCCTCGTTCTTCAGGGCGGAGATTTCGACGGCCTCGCAGCCCAGCTCGTTGGACAGCTTCTTCAGGTCGATCTTGTCGCCGTTCTTGCGGACGAGGTCGATCATGTTGACGGCCATGACCACGGGGATGCCGAGCTCGATCAGCTGGGTGGTCAGGTAGAGGTTACGCTCGATGTTGGTGCCGTCGATGATGTTCAGGATGGCGTCGGGCTTCTCATTGACGAGGTAGCCGCGGGCAACGACCTCCTCCAGCGTGTAGGGAGACAGAGAGTAGATACCGGGCAGGTCCTGGATCACGACGTCGTCGTGCCCCTTGAGCTTGCCTTCCTTCTTCTCAACGGTAACGCCGGGCCAGTTGCCGACATACTGGTTAGAACCGGTCAGGCTGTTGAACAGGGTGGTTTTACCGCAGTTCGGGTTGCCTGCCAGAGCAATTTTAATTGCCATTTGGTTAAACCCCTTTCTTTACTTTTTCAGAACTCACTCAACTTCGATCATTTCGGCGTCAGCCTTGCGGACGCTGAGCTCGTAGTTGCGGACAGTCAGCTCCATCGGGTCGCCCAGAGGTGCGACCTTGCGGACGTAAACCTTGGTGCCCTTGGTCAGGCCCATGTCCATGATGCGGCGCTTGACAGGGCCCTCGCCGTGCAGCTTGGCAACGGTGACGGTCTCGCCGACCTGTACATCTTTCAGAGTCTTCATACTTCGTTCCTCCTCTTGGTACAATCAATCAAACAGCCGAGGGGCTGTGATTCCAAATTTTTTACGCAACGATAATGCGCATGGCCAGGGTCTTATCCAGCGCGATGCGCGCTTCCTTGACCTGAAGGATGAGGTTGCCGCTGATCTCATTGACCACGGTAACGGTCTCCCCCACGACAAAGCCAAGCTCGGCCAGATGCTGGCGGACCTCATCCTTGCCGGTGATCTTTCGGATGGTAACGGTATCGCCTGCTTTAGTCATCGTTAAAGGCATTCCACACACTCCCCTTTTGCGATTCTGCAATATATTAGCCTATGCTAACGCTTGGAGCAAAAGCATGCGGTTAGAACGCTCTAACCGCTTACGATGGTAGTTTACCACCACTAACTCCCGATGTCAATACGGAAGTTAGGCTAACCAAACAGATTTGTGAAAAGTAGATAGTTATTGCTAACTTGAATTGTGCAGCTTTGAACAAATTGTGAAAGCATCACGGCAGAAGCCGGGCAGTGATGCGCGCTTACGGAAACCACCCGGTAGGGGCGGGGCATGCCCCGCCCGCAGCCTACCTGTAACGCCGCACTTGCGGGAAGGCCGAGGGCCGGGCGTGCCCGGCTCCTACAGACAGCAAAAAAGCCGGAGGGACCTCTCTCCCCTTCCGGCATATTCAATATCTTATTGCCCCTTTTTCTGCTTCCGCGTCTCTGCCAGATGCCGCACCGCCAAAACGGGATGGTGGAACAGCATCCGCGGACCGCTCCAGCGCATGACCTGGCGGATGCGCTCCCGCATCTCGGGCTTGTAGCAGTGCGTTTGGCAGACGCTGCAGAACGTTTTGGTCGCTATATGCGGGCAGTGGTCCACCCGCGCGTCGGCGTAGTCCCGCAGGACCGCGCAGTCGGGGCAGAGCCGACCCTTGGGTGTGCCGTGATGGCCGCGGCAGTATAGCTCGATCATCAGGCCGACAGTGGCCTTTTCCTGTTGGCGCTTCTTCTCCGGGGCGTCGGGGACGCCGCCCCCTACAGTGTTCGTAACGGCCATCAGCTCATCCTCCCGTTTTCCACAGAGTACGTCATGTCAGCAATTCGCATCGTCGAGGCGCGGTGGGATACAAGCACCACGGTCTTGCTGGCCCGCTCCTCGGCCAGACTGCGCAAGATGACGGCCTCGTTCAGGCTGTCGAGGTTGCTCGTCGGTTCGTCCAGCAGAATGAACGGTGCATCGTGCAGAAATGCCCGTGCCACACCGAGCCGCTGCCGCTCGCCGCCCGAGAGGGTATCGCCCAGCTCCCCGACGGGCGTGTTGTAGCCCTGCGGCAGCGTCAGGATAAAGTCGTGGATGGACGCCTTCCTGCAGGCTGCCACGACCTGCTCATGGGTCGCGTTCCGGTTGGCAATTTTGACATTTTCTTCAATACTGTCATGGAACAGCACGGTGTCCTGCTCGACGAAGCTCTCCGCTGCGCGCAGCGACGCCGTGTTGATGCCCTTGATGTTCTCGCCGGAGATCTCGACCCGGCCTAAATCCGTGTCCCAGAACCGCATGAGCAGCTTGAGCAGTGTGGATTTGCCGCTGCCGCTGCGGCCCGTGATGCCCACGATGCCGTGCTCCGGGATGTGCAGGCTGACCTCCTTCAAAATCTCGCTGTCGCGGTAGCCGAAGGTCACGCGGCGGGCGTCGGCACCGCGGAACACAATGTCCCTGCCGTCGGTGACCTCGCGCACAGCGGGCTGCTCATCGAGAATATCCAGAACGCGGTTGCCCGCGGCGAAGGTGCTTTGCAGCCCGGTGCCGAGATTCGCCAGCGCGATGACCGGGCCGAAGCTGCTCATGAGTGCCACAACGCTGACGAGCGCACCGTCAAACCCGATGGCACCCGCCATGAACAGGCTGCCAGCCAGCGCCAGCATACCGGCGTCCAACAGATGGATGATGGCCCCGGTCACGGCCTGTGCCGTGCCGCCGGCCTCCTTCAGGCGGCGCTCCTGCCTGGCCAGCGCGTCGGTGCGCTGGTTGATTTGCGCCAGCCGATGCGCGCCGTCGTTGTATTGCAGGCTCTCCCGCACGCCACGCAGGCTGTCCAGTACAAAGCCGTTCAGCGCGCCGAACTCCGCGCGGAAGCTCTCGCCCGATTTGCGCGCACCTCTGGCGGCTGTCACGGGTATGCCGATGCCGATGACCGCATAGGCCAGCGCCGCGTACAGCCCCAGCGCGGGTGCATAGCTTCCCATAAAGCACGTCATAACGACGCTTACGATGACGGCAATGCAGATGGGCGAGATCGTGTGCGCGTAAAAAACCTCCAGCAGCTCAATGTCCGCAGTCAGCACGGCAATCAGGTCGCCCTTGTCGCGGCCCTCCAGCTTGGCGGGGGCCAGCTGGCGCAGCACGCCAAAGACCTTGTCCCGGATGAGCGCCAGCAGCTTGAACGCAATAAAATGGTTGCAGCCCTGCTCCGCGTAGTGCAGCACGCCGCGGGCCACGGCCAGAATCGGCAGCAAAATACAGGCGGTTTTGAGCACAACGGGCACAGAAAAGTGCAGGCTGTCCAGCAGCGCATACACACCCAGAACCGGGATGAAGATGGCGCAGAGAAAGCCCGCTACGCCCAGCAGAACGGCGCAGACCATGACCGGGGCGAGAGGGCGTACCAGCCCAACAAGGCGGTACATGACGTTTAAATTGCCGCGGGTACGTTTGTTTTCCATCACTGTGCCTCCTTCCCGTAGTTTTCCAGTGCCTGCTGGCGGTTCCACAGGTCGGCGTACAGCCCGCCCTGCGCCAGCAGTGCCTCGTGCGTGCCCTGCCCCGCCGGATGGCCGTGATCCAGTACGTAAATATTGTCCGCCTTTGTCACGTTGGCAAGGCGGTGGGAAATCAGGATGACCGTCTTGCGCCCAGCCAGCCGGTGGATGCCCGCCATGATGTCGTTCTCGCTCTCCACGTCGATGTTGGACGTTGCCTCGTCAAAAATGTAGACGGGACTGTCATGCAGCAGTGCGCGGGCCAGTGCCAGCCGCTGCCGCTGGCCGCCGGACAGGTTGCCGCCGCCCTCGGTCAGCGGGGTGTCCAGTCCGTCCATCGAGCGCAGGAAGTCCGCCAGGTTCACCTGCTCCAGCGCGCCCCACAGCGCACCGTCGTCTGCGCCGGGCGCGGCCATCCGCAGGTTGTCGGCCACCGTACCTTTAAAGAGGTGGCTGCCCAGGCTGACGAGCGTTACATTTTTGAGCAGGCTGGCCTCGCTGACGGCGGAAAGCTCCTGCCCGCCGATGGTCACATGCCCCGTGTAGCCGGACACGCGCCCGGTCAGCACGGCGGCAATCGTGGACTTGCCGCAGCCGCTCTCGCCCACCAGCGCGGTGAAGCTGCCCTGCGGGAAGTCGAGATTTAAGCCATGCAGCGTTTCTTTTTCAGTCGTGTAGCCAAAGTGCAGGTCACGGCAGGCAATCGGGCAGTCCGCGCCGAGCTGGGCGGTCCTGGCGCTGCCCTCGGGCAGGTCCAACAGCTTGAAAATTTTGTCGCTGGCGGCCATGCCGTTCATGGCAACGTGGAAGTACGACCCCAGCGCGCGCATCGGCAGGAAGAAATCCGCCGACAGCAGAATGATGCAGAGAGCGCCCGGCAATGTTACACGGTTTGCATTGAACTCATGCGCGGCCACGATGATGCCCAGCGCCGCGCCGCCGTAGGCGATGATGTCCATGACGATGATCGAGTTGAGCTGCATCGTCAGCACCTTCATCGTCACCTTGCGGAAGTGCTCGGCCTCACGGTTCATGGCCGCGTGGCGGGCCCCGTCGGCCTGATAAATCTTGAGCGTGGTCAACCCTTGCAGGTTCTCCAAAAAGCTGTCGCCCAGCGCAGCGTACCGGCCCCAGTACTTGCCCAGCAGCTTTTTAGCAAATTTCTGCACAGCCACGATGGAAACCGGGATGAGTGGCACGCAGATCATCAGGATGACCGCCGCGTGCAGACTGACTGGGGCCAGCGCAATAAACAGCGTGACCGGTGCAATCATGGCGTAGAAAAACTGCGGCAGATACGCGCCGAAGTAGGTCTCGAGCTGCTCGACGCCCTCGCCTGCCAGCTGCAAAACCTCCGCGGTGGGCACGGCTTGGGTGTAGCTGCCGCCCAGGCGGAGCAGCTTTTCATAAATGGCGGCGCGCAGCGTTTTTTTGACGGTGCAGCTGGCGTTGTAGCTGGCCGACGCCGCGCCGCGCGTGCAGAAAAAGCGCACGATCAGCGCACCGAGAATGTACAGAAGTGCGGTGGGCAGGTCCGGCTCTCTGCGCACAAGTCCCGTTAGAAAGAGGGACACGGCGAAGATCATCACGATGTTGGCCAGCAGCGCAAGGAATTGCAGCACAACATTCCACGCAATGTACCGTTTGGAGTCGCCCATCATCGAAATCAGGCGTTTGTTGATCATCATAAGCGGTTGTTCCTTTTTTACATAGTGCGGTAGGGGCCGGACATACCCGAAAAATCACACCTTTTCCTTCGTGCGCAGCGGCAGGTAGCCTGCGTCGCGGATGGCCTTGCGGATGACCTCCTCGTCGGCGTCGGCCTTCGTCCAGACCGTCACGTTCTGGGCGCTCAGGTTCACCTCGGCCAGCGTGTCGGGCAGGGTGTTCAATGCGTTTTCCACATGGCGCTGGCAGTTCTGGCAGGTCATGCCGTCCACGCCCATGACGAGGCGGTGCGGATAGTGGCTCTTGTTGGTGTCCGCCGCCCTGACCTTTTTAGCGGGGGCGTCATGCTCACCGCAGCAGCCGCCGCCGTGGCGCAGATGGTGGATAAAGCTGTAGATGCCGTAGCCGACGGCAGCCACCAGAATCAGAACAATAATGACGTTTGCCATAAAAAACCTCCTGGTTAGTGTTTTCTAATTTGACTTAGAATATACTAACTTCTGCTTTGCTTTTTGTCAAGAGGTATCTTTTTTGATACTGCCCGGCAGGGGCCGCACATGCCCGGCTCCTGCCGCGCAAACAAAGAAGGAGGGGCATCGCTGCCCCTCCCGGTATGGATGGATATGGAGAAAATCAGGCATTGGCCAGAGCGGTACCAAGGGCTGCACAGGCAGTCTCGGCGTCGCCGTCGGGGGAACCGTTGGCCATGACAGGCTCAACGACCAGACGGGCACCGGCGGCCTCGGCGTCCTCGGCCCAGGTGCGGATCCACTCGCCGTCACCCCAGCCGTAGGAGCCGAACAGGCCAACGGGTTTGCCGCTCAGAGAGCCGCGCAGATCCTGGTACATCGGCTCGAACTCGCTCTCCTCCAGCTGCTCGGCGCCCATGGCGGGGCAGCCCAGCGCAAAGCCGGTGTAGTCGCCGGCGGAGGAAACGTTGAACTCGGAGGCGGTGAACTTGTCAACAGAAGCGCCGGCGGCGGCAGCTGCGTTGGCGACCAAATCGGCCATGGCCTCGGTGTTGCCGGTGCCGCTCCAATAGATAACTGCAATCTTGCTCATAAATAACTACTCCTTTTATAATTTTTATGGTGCATCGTCAGGCGGCCACTGTCAGCCGCCTGATCGGGGTGCCGTTGTAATAGCAGCGGGCGTAGATGCGCTCGCACTTTTTATAGCGGTCAAACTCTGCCTGCGCAGCGGTGGGATCGGTGTAGACCTTCCAATAGCCGCACGCGGTAAAGTTTTTGCCGCGGTTTTGGATGAACCCGATGACATCCGCCAGCGGGTATCCCAGAAAAACGCCGATCTCATGCGGGAAATCTCCCTCGCAGCAGAGCCTTTCGGCCAGTTGGTCCAGCAGCTCGTCTGCGGTGCCGGGGGTGTAGCCCTCCCCCGCCAGAAAGTCCAGCATGTGCGGCGCTGCCAATAGCCTGGCCACACGGGCCGGGCGGTATACATAGACCAGTACAGCCCCGGTGCGCGGGCACTGCCTAAGCACCCGCACCGTGACCCCGCGGGGCGACAGCGCGGCGTGCCAGGCGGCGGCCATGGCGGCGGCATCCTGCCCGGGCGCGGGCTGGTAGCGGAACAGACTGGCAGGCTTGAGCCCCGCCAGTGTGGGGGCGCATAGGGTGGCCAGGTCGCAGGCAAAGCTGCGCGGGCTGGGGATGACACGCGATTGCTGCATGAGATGACTCCTTACCTCTACAATAGTTAGTGTCTGCTAACCATCGGCCCCATAAAACCGCCCGGCACGGGGAGAGAACCGCACCGGGCGGGCTATGGTTGTTCCGAAGGTCGGATACTTGCTACGGTTAGCCCTAACTAACGCTAACAATATAGCATGTCAAACACGAACTGTCAAGGGGTTAAGCAAAAATTCTTTAACTGTGCTTATTTTGTCATTAACTGTGATTGATTCCTCGAAAAAATCAAAAATAAGACATTGTAACGATAAATAAATATCGCCGCGTTGGCTAGAGACGATGGTATTTGTGATTCGAATAAGCGTAATGCCAATGATATGAAATTCTTGGGGAAAGTATTAAAATAAGAAAATCCGCTATGTATTAAGCATAGCGGATTTTACTTTTATTCAGAAATTCGCTCCGCATTTATTACAATGAAATTGCTTCCCTATCGTCCCACTTGCAACTCCAACGAGCGCGACGCTTGCCACTCTTGACGCTGTAGATATAGGGTCAGTGTCCCATGACTTGCAGTATGGGCACTGGACGGCACCGTCGCGGCGTGAAAGCTGCCATTCACGGAGTTCGGATTGGGTTTCGCGGGCGGCGTGGGCGGCTTGGATTTGTTTACTGTGTTTCTCATGCTCGGCATATTCTTCTTGGCGTTTCATCCATGCGACAGGGTCTTTCATTTCTTCGTATTTATCGAAAAGGATTATCGCAGCTGAAAACCAGTCATTGTGTTCACGTTTTAAATATTCTTTGTATTTATAATATAATACAGGGTATTCTTTAAAAGCTTTTCTCAGTTTCCTCTTATATTCTGTGCGTACTTCTGCAACACTCATCTTTTTTGCCATTATACATTCCTCCCAGAATATGATGATAGTTGGCTACTATTATTATACGATTTGACAATTACTAAATCAATTAGAAATGTCCAAAATACACTTGATTCTACTGTGAATTCCGCAATACAAGCGGCGGACGAATTAGCGAAAATTCCTGTGCTGTTGAGAAAAGTGGAATCGTTTGGATTATCTGGTAAACCAATAATAGAAAACAGCGCAGATCTTGATAATTATGTAACGCAGTTAATGAATCTTGACAGCAGTAGTCAAAAGGCTGCGCAAAGTATGGTCGTGCTTGACGGTTCTATGAAGACCTTGTTTAAACAAGATGCGGCCGGATTGCAAAGTGGTCAAAAAATAAATGCTCAATTATTTGAACGTACACTGGCGGTAACGGAGCTTAACGCAGTGCAACAAAAACAAATAGTGTCTGATGCAAAACTAATTGACGCAAAGGGAAGGTATGTTATAGCAGAAACTTCTGTTGTTGAGCAAAATATACTTTCTTCTGCCTCCTTTAAAGCATTATCGACTAATGAGCAAGCTGCCGTAAAACAAGCTATGAGCCACGCGCTTATGGCAATCGAGCGTATGTGGCGTGACGATTTGGAGAAGTATGTTATCGATTAGGTATTCGAGGAGAGTATCATGATTGGCGAGTACTATGCTATATCAAGGTTTTTAGATGGTGTTTATAAATGGTGTAAGTGTGGTGTAAGGTATAATAATGAAACATTTATTTTGCGTAGGTGCGTACTATAATTTGAAATTCGCTCCAATATTATCCCCTGTCAAGCAAAAATTTGAGAAAAAATTGCAGCTGTAGGGGGCGGCGTTTCCGACGCCCCGTGAGCCAGTGCACATCTTCCATGAAAATCGTAGGGCGGCCTGCCCCCAGGCCGCCGCGGCGGGGTGAGAGAGCCCCGCCCTACAGCAATAGCCAATGTGGACAGTGTCTCCCGGGACACTGGCGGCGGCGCAAAGCCTCGCGGGAGGGTCAAGACCCTCCCCTACGAACCAGCCAGAAGCGGGCATTTGCACATAACACAGCGGCAGCCGCAAAGCTCCAGGGGTAATGCCAAGCATCGATCCCTACACGTAGGGGCGTATAGGAAATGCGCCCGGAAGCTCTGCGGCTGCCGCTTCTTTACAAATTAATAGTTGCTGCTCTTCAGCTCAAAATAGCTCTGCGGATGTGCGCACACCGGGCACTTGACCGGCGCGTGCTGACCGATATAGACGAACCCGCAGTTGCGGCACTGCCAGACCTGCTCGGTCTCGCGGGCGTAGACCTTGCCTGCCTCAATGTTGGCGGCCAGCGCTTTGTAGCGCTCCTCATGGTCCTTCTCAATCGCGGCGACCATCGTGAACAGCGCGGCGATCTGGGTAAAGCCCTCCGCCTTCGCCTCGGCGGCCATGCGCGGGTACATCGAGGTGTGCTCCTCGTTCTCGCCCGCGGCGGCCATCTTCAGGCAGGTCAGCGTGTCGGGAATCTCGCCGTTTTCCATCAACAGCTTGAACCAGATCTTGGCGTGCTCCTTCTCGTTGTTGGCGGTCTCGGTGAAGATGGCGCTGATCTGCTCATAGCCCTCCTTCTTGGCCTTGGATGCGAAATAGGTGTATTTGTTCCGGGCCTGGCTCTCACCTGCGAAAGCCTCCCACAGGTTTTTCTCGGTCTTGCTGCCTCTGAGTTCCATAATGAATACCTCCGTTTAAATAGGAATAAGTCTTAATCTGATTTTATTATAGCATACAAACAGCCCCTGTCAAGTAAAATTTTGGAATGGAATCTTGGTGATTTTGCACATACGGTTGACAAAGCATACATTTTAGTGTACTATCTGAATAAGATATATTCTTAAATCAGAAAAGGAGGTCTGCCCATGACCCGCCAACGCGCCCTGATTTTGGGTATCATGCGTGAAAAATGCCCGGAGCATCTGACCGCTGACGAAATTTTCAGCCATGCGCGGCAGGCCATGCCGCACATTGCGCGCGGCACTGTGTACCGCAACCTGAAATTGATGGAGCTGGACGGTGAGATCGGTCATCTGGAAATGCCCGACGGCCCGGACCGCTACGACGCCAACCCGACCCCCCACGGCCACCTGCTGTGTGACAGCTGCGGCGGCCTAGCCGACCTGCCGGTGGTGGGGCTGATCCGCGACATTGAGTCCGCCATCGGTACCGAGGTACGCGGTTACACGCTGACGATCCGCTACATCTGCCCGAAATGCCGCGCCAAAAACGCGCAGTGAGGTTCTGATTTATGGCAAAACAGCGTGACCCTGTAATAGATAGTATGCGCGGCATCGGCATTGTGCTTATGGTGCTGGGGCATTCGGGCTTTCCCGGGACGGACTTCATCTACCTGTTCCACATGGCCCTGTTTTTTATGCTGAGCGGCTGGCTTTTCAGCCTGCGCGGCGGGCCGGTGTACTTTATCAAGCGCAAAGCCGTCACGCTCTGGCTGCCCTTTGTGCTGGCAAACACCGCCTTTACCGTGCTGAACAACCTGTTTTTAAAGCTGAATATTTTGACGAGTGATGAGCGCATTTTGCAGGTTCCCGGCAATGCCGTCACAACGCCCGTGACGGTGAAGGATGTGATTGGCCGCACCGTGCACTGGTGCGTGTTTGACGGCGGCACCCAGCTGGGCGGCGCGATGTGGTTCATCCAAGCACTGTTTCAAGTATCTATTCTGTACGCTTTGGTGGAATTTATTCTGCAAAGGCTGCTGCATGGTATCGATACGCTGCTGCCGCAGGGACTTTTTTCCGGCGTGCTGCTGTGGGTGGGCTGGCGCTGCAGGCTGGCCGGATGGAATGTGTGGGGGTTGGGCATTGCGGCCAGCTGCTACTGCCTGTTCTACCTGGGCACGGTCCTGCGGCACACGACGCGGGAAAGCATACCGACGTACCAGCGTGGCATTTTTGCCGCAGCGGCCTTTGCGGTGCTGCTGATTCTGGGGCAGCTCGGCTCTGTGGGTCTGGCGGGCAATGGATACAGCAGCCCAATTTTCCTGCTGGCTGCCAGCCTGGCGGGCTGGGTGCTGGTGCGGGAGGCCGCGTGCCTGACCGCTCCCCTGCCCTGTGTCCGGGCGGCGCTGGCCTATCTGGGCCGTGCGACGATGCCGATTGTGATTTTACACTTTTTGAGCTTCAAGCTCGTGACCTGGCTTGGCCTGCTGGCCACAGGCGGAGAGCCGTATCTTCTGGCCGCATTCCCGATTTACTTTACGGGCGGTGCCTGGTGGCTTGCCTACACCGCCGCGGGCCTGGTTCTGCCGCTGGCAGCAAATGCGGTGTACAAGAAAATAAAAAATGCCGTCTTAGCACATTGATGTAAAAAAAGAGCCCCGCGGGGCTCTTTTTTCTTGCCTCCCTCTGCGAGACAGACTCCCCCGATACGGGGGAGGTGGCGCTTGCGCCAGAGGGG
>ERZ772870.1547-NODE-1547-length-15640-cov-5.084504_pt1 | contig 15640 bp, 12 predicted proteins | sample MGYA00511376_ERZ772870 | MGnify/ENA primary metagenome ERZ772870 (study PRJEB29015, sample SAMEA2737719) | human gut metagenome | biome: human gut; feature: human-associated habitat; material: faeces | place: China | collected 2012 ... | reverse complement strand
GGTGGTGCGCACCGTCTCCTCGTGGAGCTTGGTCAGCTCCCGGCACAGGGCCACGGGCCGGTCCCCCAGCACCTCCAGCATATCCGCCAGGGTGGGCCGCAGCTTGTGGGGGGCCTCGTGGAACACCATGGTCCGCTCCTCATGGGACAGCTCCTCCAGCCGGGTGCGGCGCTCCTTTTTATTGGCGGACAAAAATCCCTCGAAGCAGAAGCGACCGGTGGGCAGGCCCGACACCGCCAGGGCGCACACCGCCGCACAGCAGCCGGGGATGGCCTGCACGGTGATGCCCTCCCGGCCGCACAGGCGCACCAGGTCCTCTCCGGGGTCGCTGATGGCCGGGGTGCCGGCGTCCGTCACCAGGGCGCAGCTCTCCCCGCCCAGCAGGCGCTGGACAATGGCGGGGCCGGCGGCGGCCCGGTTGTGCTCATGATAGCTGACCAGGGGCTTCCGGATGTCAAAATGGTTCAGCAGCCGCAGGGACACCCGGGTGTCCTCGGCGGCGATAAAATCGGCCTGGGCCAAAGTCTCCACCGCCCTGGGAGACAGGTCCCCCAGGTTGCCGATGGGCGTGGCCACCAGATACAGGATTCCGGCCATGCTTCATTCCTCCTTGTCTCGAAAATACGCCCGGCGGAAGTCCTCGGTTTCGCCGCCGTCGGGGCCATGCAGCAGCAGCGGCGGCTCCACGGTGAGGCCCACGCCGCCGCCCAGCCGGGCCTCCAGCAGAAACAGCGACGGCCGGGCCGCCGCCGTGTGGTGTACAAAGCGCAGGCGCTTGGGCTCGATGCCGTGACTCCGCATGGCACAGAGCACGTCGGCGAGGCGCTCGGCGCGGTGAACGAGGGTGAAGCGCCCGCCATAGCGCAGCACACGCTGCGCCGCGGCGCAGACGTCGTCCAGTGTGCAGGAGGTTTCCTCGCGCGCGATTTGGCGCGCTTCGCCTTTGGCGCTCTCGCCGCTGCCGGCGGGAAAGTACGGCGGGTTCGAGATCACATAGTCGACGCTGCCGGCTTTCGGCAGGACGGAGACATCGCGAAGGTCGCCTTCGTGGAAAGCGGCCCTGTCCGCCCAGCCGTTTTCGGTGAACGTCTTTCGCGCAAGCCCTGCCGCGGGCGCGGAGAGCTCAACATTTTCGATAAAAAGCGATTCCTGGCGCGCGAGCAGGAGCGTTCCGAGAAGACCGATCCCGCTGCCGAGGTCGCAGACCGTGTCGCCGCGGGACGGGCGGGCAAAGTAGGCGAGGCAAAAGCTGTCCGTCCCCGGCGGGAAGAGGGCGGTATCGTAATAAAAGCAGGGGCCGCGCGGCCAGAGCTCGTCGCGTTTTTCCATGTGATGACCCTTTCTGATGATAAAAATAAGGACGCGCGAAAGCGCGTCCTTATTTTTTAAGTACCCCTTAGACCTTAGGCCTGGGAAATGGCGCCGTTGGGGCAGGTATCAGCGCAGGAGCCGCAATCCAGGCAGGCATTTGCGTCGATCTGATACTGGGAATCGCCCTGGGAAATAGCACCGACAGGGCAGGCGTCTGCGCAAGCACCGCAGCTGACGCAGGCAGAGCTAATCTGATAAGCCATAATTAGTACCTCCATAAGTTGATGACGCTATTATAGCATGTCAAAGCGAAAATGCAAGAGTCAGAATGCAGGAAAATATTGAATTTTCTGTGTCATTTACGGTGTTTATTTTTGAATAAACCGGTCAAAAATGAAAGGACGAAAAGGAAGCGGAGGGTAGAGCAATGAATGACCGGAAATTCAGCCTGAAGGCTGAACATGTGCTGCGCTGTGCGCAGGCGGCGGCGGGCGAGCTGGGGCACGGCTATGTGGGCTGCGAGCACCTGCTGCTCGCGATGCTGCGCGAGGAGGACGACGCGGCCTGCCGCGCGCTGAATGCCTCGGGCGTCTACGAGCCGGCAGTGCGCGAGAGGATGATCGAAAAGCTGGGGCGCGGCACGGCGGAAAGATCGACCGTGCAGGGGCTCACGCCGCACGCGCGCTGCGCGGTCGAGCTGGCCGTCGGCGAGGCGATGCGCACGGGCGGCGGAGAGATCGAGGCGGGGCATCTGCTGCTCGGTATCCTGCGCGACAGCGGCAATATGGCTGTGCGGCTGCTGCGATCGCTGGGTGTGGATACCAAAAAGCTGTACAGCGACACGCTGCGCGCGATGAGCCTGTCGCCGCGCAAGCTCCCGCTGCCCGAGGTGCGTGCAAGCCGCGCGGAGGCGAAAAACGGCAAGGCGCTCTTGGAATTCTCGCGCGATCTGACGGCGATGGCACGCGAGGGGCGGCTCGACCCCGTGATCGGGCGGGAAAAGGAGATCGCCCGTGCGCTGCGCATTCTGACGCGGCGGACAAAAAATAACCCCGTGCTCATCGGCGAGCCGGGCGTCGGCAAGACGGCTATCGCCGAGGGGCTTGCTGAAAAGATCGCGGCGGGGGACGTGCCGGAGGAGCTTTTGGACAAGCGCATCCTGCTGCTCGACCTTTCGGGCATGGTGGCAGGGACAAAGTACCGCGGCGAGTTTGAAGAGCGCATCCGCGCCGTGCTCGACGAGGTGCGGCGCGACGGCAATGTCATTTTGTTCATCGACGAGCTGCACACCATTGTCGGCGCGGGCAGCGCCGAGGGGGCGGTGGACGCGGCGAACATCCTAAAGCCCGCGCTCGGGCGCGGGGAGATCCGCGTCATCGGCGCGACGACGCTCGAGGAGTACCGAAAATTCATCGAAAAGGACGCCGCGCTCGAGCGGCGCTTCCAGAGCGTGCAGGTCGGCGAGCCGGACGAGAAGCAGGCGCTGCAAATTTTGCATGGCCTGCGGCCAAAGTACGAGGCGTATCACGGCCTTTCCATCGAGGACGAGGCCCTGCGCACGGCGGTGACGCTCTCAAAGCGGTATCTGCCCGACCGTTTTTTGCCGGATAAGGCTATCGACCTTATTGACGAGGCGGCGGCAAGCGTGAAACTGTCCGCGCGCAGCGCCTCGCCCGAACTGAAAGCGCTCGAAGAGAAGGCGAGCGCCGCCGCGCGGGACAAGGAGACTGCCATCCGCGCGCAGGACTATGAAAAAGCGGCGCGGCTGCGCGACGCGGAGGAGAGCTTCCGCACGCAGGCGGCAGCTGAGCGGAAAAAACAGGCGCGCGAGGCGGAAAAGACCGCTGTGCGCGTGACGGCGGAGGACATCGCCGCCGTGGTGTCGAACTGGACGGGCATTCCGGTGACAAGGCTCAACGAGAGCGAAAGCGCGCGGCTTTTGACGCTTGAAGAAACGCTGCACGCGCGCGTCGTCGGGCAGGAGGACGCGGTGCGCGCCGTGGCGCGCGCCATCCGCCGCGGGCGCGTCGGCGTCAAGGATCCGAAACGGCCTGTCGGGTCGTTCCTCTTCCTCGGTCCCACGGGCGTGGGCAAGACGGAGCTCAGTAAAGCGCTCGCCGAGGCGGTATTTGGCAGCGAGGACGCGATGATCCGCATCGACATGAGCGAGTATATGGAAAAACACACCGTCTCGCGCCTGATCGGCTCGCCGCCGGGCTACGTTGGCTACGACGAGGGCGGGCAGCTGACGGAAAAGGTGCGGCGCAAGCCGTACTCCGTCGTGCTCTTCGACGAGATCGAAAAGGCACATGAGGACGTGTGGAACATCCTGCTGCAAATTTTAGAGGACGGCGTCGTGACGGACGCGCAGGGGCGCAAGGTGGACTTTCGCAACACGGCGGTCATCATGACGTCGAACATCGGGGCGAAGAGCATCACGGCGGCGGGCACGCCGCTCGGCTTTGCGCCGGAGGAGCAGAAAAGCGCCGACGCGCAGTTCGCTGCCGTGAAGGCGGCGGTGATCACGGAGCTGCGGCGGACGTTCCGGCCGGAATTTTTGAACCGCGTGGACGAGACGATCGTCTTCCGCCGCTTATCGTGCGAGGACTGCGCCGAGATCGCGCGGCGGCTGCTTGCGCAGACCGTTTCCCGCGCCGCGGCGCTCGGCATCACGCTTGAGGCGGACGAGGACTGCGCGGTCTCCCTCGCCGAGCGGGGCTACGATGTTTCCTACGGCGCGCGTCCCCTGCGGCGGCTCATCCGCAGCGAGGTGGAGGACGCGCTCGCGACCTGCCTTTTGGACGGCACGCTCGCAAGCGGCGACACGGCGGTTTTGGCGGCGGAAAACGGCACGCTCTGCGTGCGCCGGCGGGAGAAAGCGGCGGCCGCCGCCCTCGGCGACATCGGCGCGCAGAAGGCGTGAAAAAAGGGACGCATCAGACAGAAGACCCGACCGATGGATGCTCATCGGTCGGGCCTTCCTGCTTGTGTACGGATTTTTTGCGGTCGAATGATGCAGGGGAACTTCGTTCTTGAAGGGATGAAACCGGTTCGGCAAACCGGAAGCTGTCAAAAAGGATGATTCCAATATTCTACAGCATTTCCGTTCACGTCATAAAAAGTAATGCTGCCCGCATTGATCGGCAGGACGATCGCAAAGGGCTGATCGCTGTCGATATCGATCACTTGAATGGCGCGGCCATCATCGATTTGAAGCTGCTGCACCTGCTGCTGATTCATGGAAATCAATGCGCGCTCATTAGCACCCTCTGTGGTGAACTCTGCAATTCCTTCCTGGATCTCCGAGAGTTTTCCGCCCGCGCGGAAGAAATATCCGAAGGAAAGTCCCGGGCGATTGACATAGACGGAAAAAGTGTGGTCGCTCATGTCCTGCGGATAAGAAATATATGCAGCCATCGTGTCAGAAACACTTCCATCGACCGCCCAATCCTCCTTGATCTTCTGCGACGAACGAATGTCAGCCTCTAGATTGCCCGATGCTATGCCAATGTCGTTACTTACATAAAGAAAACCGACAAATACGCTGCAAACGAGAAGAATCCCTATCACAGTTTTAAGAACGATCTTTTTCATGGCTATCAAAACTCCTTAGTAGATTCCCAATTTTTTGCCCCGGATGCGCTTCTCCTCATTCAAAGCGCTCAACGGTCGTTGCGAGGTCGTAGCTTGCCTTGAGCGCCTTGAGCTTTGCCATCGGCTCGCCTGCGGAGTGCTTGTCGAGCGCGGCGCGGTCGCGCCAGTGCTCCACGAGCAGCACGCAGTTTTCCTCGGCAAGAGGCCGGTAGTAGTCGTACTGCATGCAGCCCTCTTCCGCGAGGACGGCGGCGCGCAGGCCACTTCGCTCCATCTCCGATGCAAAGTCATTAGCCTTTTCGCCGCGATAGAGAACGTGAAGTAAAATGCCTTCCATAAAGTAAGGCTCCTTTCCTGCTTGTTCGTATTACGATACGTCGATCATTTCGAGGTATTTGTAGCCGTTTTCGGCAATGTGGTCCTTGCGGCCCTGCAAATTGTCGCCGAGCAGCAGATCAAACGAGTGTGCCGTCGCCTCCGCGTCCTCGGGCATGACCTTGATGAGACGGCGTGTCTCGGGGTTCATGGTCGTGAGCCACATCATTTCGGGGTCGTTCTCGCCGAGACCTTTCGAGCGGTCGACCTTGTAGCGCTTGCCCTCAAGGGTCTTGACAATGTCGTTTTTCTCCTTGTCCGTGTAGGCGAACCACGTCTTTTCGCCGCAGGTGATCTCAAAAAGCGGGGTCTCGGCGATGTAGACATAGCCCTCGCGAATCAGCGTCGGGCAGAGGCGGTAGATCATCGTCAGGATGAGCGTCCGGATTTGGAAGCCGTCGACATCGGCATCGGTGCAGAGGATGACCTTGTTCCAGCGAAGATTGTTGATATCAAAGGCGTTCAGGTCCTTGACAAACTTGCCCGGCACCTCGACGCCGCAGCCGAGGACCTTCAAAAGGTCGGTGATGATCTCACTCTTGAAAATACGCGGATAGTCGGCCTTGAGACAGTTTAAGATCTTGCCGCGCACGGGCATGATGCCCTGAAACTCGCCGTCGCGCGAGAGCTTGACGCTGCCGAGGGCGCTGTCGCCCTCGACGATGTAGATCTCGCGGCGCGAGACGTCGCGCGTGCGGCAGTCGACGAATTTTTCGACGCGGTTTGAGATGTCGATGCTGCCGGAGAGCTTTTTCTTGATGTTCAGGCGCTGCTTTTCCGCGCTCTCGCGGCTTCTTTTGTTGATGAGCACCTGCTCGGCGATCTTGAGCGCGTCGACGCGGTTTTCGATGAAATAGGTTTCGAGGCGGGACTTCAGAAAGTCCGTCATCGCCTCCTGCACGAACTTGTTCGTGATGGCCTTTTTCGTCTGGTTCTCGTAGCTCGTCTGCGTGGAGAAGTTGTTCGAGACGAGAATGATGCAGTCTTCGATGTCCTGCCAGGCGATACGGGCTTCGCCCTTCTGGTATTTGTTGTTGTCCTTCAAATACTTGTCGATGGCGTAGACAAAGGCGGTCTTCGACGCCTTTTCGGGGCTGCCGCCGTGCTCGAGCCACGAGGAGTTGTGATAGTGCTCGATGCGCTGCACCTTATTCGAGAAGCAGCACGCGCAGGAGAGCTTGACCTTGTATTCGGGCTTGTCCTCGCGGTCGCGGCCGCGGCGCTCCGTCTCCCAGAAGACGGGGGTGGTCAGGGCGTCTTCACCCGCGATCTCGGCGACATAGTCGATGATGCCGTTTTCGTAGACGAAGTCCTGCGTCTCAAAGTGGCCGGGGAGGACTTCGTTTTTGAAGCGGAACGTGATGCCCGCGTTGACGACGGCCTGACGGCGCAGCGTTTCGACATAGTAGTCGGCGGGAATGTCGATATCGGTAAACACGTCGAGGTCGGGCAGCCAGCGCGTGCGCGTGCCGGTTTTGCGGCCGCGGTCGGTCGGCTCGATCCTGAGCTCATCGCCCTTTTTGCCCACGGGCTCGCCGCGTTCAAAGTGCAGGGAGTATTTGTTCCCGTCGCGCCAGACGGTCACGTCCATATAGCGCGAGGAATACTGCGTCGCGCACGCGCCGAGGCCGTTGAGGCCGAGGGAGTATTCGTAGTTGTCGCCGTCCAAGTTGTTGTACTTGCCGCCGGCGTAGAGCTCGCAGTACACGAGCTCCCAGTTGAAGCGCTTTTCCTTGGGGTTATAGTCCACAGGGCAGCCGCGGCCCATGTCCTCTACTTCGATGCTGTGGTCTAAGTAGCGGGTGACGGTGATGAGCTTGCCGTGGCCCTCGCGCGCTTCGTCGATGGAGTTCGAAAGGATCTCGAACACGGCGTGCTCGCAGCCGTCCAGCCCGTCCGAGCCGAAGATGACGCCCGGGCGCTTGCGCACACGGTCCGCGCCCTTGAGGGACGAGATGCTCTCGTTGCCGTAATTCGTTTTTTTTGCTTCTGCCATTGGGGTTTCTCCATTTCGCCGAAATTTACGATTCTGATCTTCAAACACAAAATTTAGTACATTATACGATTTTTTGACCACAATGGCAAGTGGCCGCGGCAGATTTTTGCCTTTGGCGGGAAAATGCAGAAATTCGCGGGAATTTCTGCGCCAATTATGCCGAAAGACGTCGAGCATAACCAATTGTCAACCGGCGGGAACGCACTGGAACAACAAAGTTATTCACAGTTTCCACAGAGTTTTCCACATCGTTATGTCAACAGAATAACCGCGGATAAACCATGAATGGACACGCTTCCGCCTCTTCAGCGCGGAAAGGGCATTTTCGTCAATTTAACACTTGACGGCATTTGTCGCTTGCACTTGTCGGGAGGACATGCTAAAATTTCGTTAAGAATTTATGAAGAAGCGGCGCGGTGGAGAGATAAAGACCGCTCCGCCGCGCCCAAAAAGGCAGGGGACGCTATGGAAAAGAGACAAAAAACCTCCCTGACGATGTGTCTTGTGGCCATCGGCATCGTGTACGGCGATATCGGTACCTCACCGCTGTACGTGATGAAGTCCATTTTGGAGGGGAACGGCGGCATCACGCAGATCAACGAGTCGTTCATTGTCGGCGCGCTGTCGCTCATCATCTGGACGATCACGCTGCTCACGACCATCAAGTACGTGCTCATCGCCATGAAGGCGGACAACCACGGCGAGGGCGGTATCTTCTCGCTCTATTCGCTCGTGCGCAGCTGCGGCAAGTGGCTCATCGTGCCGGCGATGCTTGGCGGCGCGGCGCTGCTTGCCGACGGCGTGCTGACGCCTGCGGTGACCGTGACCTCGGCGGTTGAGGGACTTCGCAGTATCGCGATGATGGACAGGCTCCTCGGAGGCCGCCAGACGGGCGTCATCATCATCACGCTCTGCATCATCGCGTCGCTTTTTGCCGTGCAGCACGCGGGCACGAGCCGCATCGGCAAGGCCTTTGGCCCGGTGATGCTCGTGTGGTTCCTCTTCCTCGGTGCGACGGGGGCGATGAACATTTTCTCCATGCCGCAGGTGCTCCGGGCGTTCAACCCTGCGCACGCGGTGGAGCTTCTCGTGAGCCCTTATAATAAACTCGGCTTTATGATCCTCGGCAGCGTGTTTCTGGCCGCGACGGGCGCGGAGGCGCTGTATTCCGACATGGGCCATGTAGGCCGCGAGAGCATTTACATCAGCTGGCCGCTCGTCAAGATCTGCCTGATCCTCAACTATCTGGGGCAGGGGGCGTGGCTGATCAGCAGTCGGGGCGACGCGGCGCTTGCATCGCTTGAGAGCCTGAACCCGTTCTTTTTGATGCTGCCCGGCGCGCTGCGTCCGGTGGCGGTCATTTTGAGCGCACTCGCGGCGGTCATCGCCTCGCAGGCGCTCATCACAGGCTCCTATACGCTGGTATCGGAGGCCATCCGCCTCGATCTGATGCCGCACCTGAAGGTGCAGTATCCCGCCGAGACCAAGGGTCAAATCTACATCGACACGGTCAACAAGATCCTCTGGGTGGGCTGCACGTTCATCGTGCTGCTGTTCCGCTCGAGCGCGCGCATGGAGTCGGCCTATGGCCTTGCCATCACGGTGACGATGCTGATGACAACGCTGCTTCTGTTCGTGTATCTTTCCCGTGTGCGAGGGAAGAAGGCGCTCGCGTGGGGCGTGCTCATTGTCTTCGGCGCGATCGAGACGGTGTTTTTCCTCTCGAGCCTGTCGAAATTTGCGCACGGCGGCTATGTGGCGGTCGTTATGGCGCTGCTGCTTCTGTCGATTATGATCATCTGGCACCGCGGCACGCAACTCGAGCAGAAATACAGCGTGCGCCTCAAGCTTGGTGACTATACGGAGAATCTTGCCGCGCTGCGCGGCGACAGTGCATTGCCGGAGCTGACGCAGAACCTTGTCTACATCGGCAGCAGCGACGATATGGAGACGATCGATCGCAACACACTCTACTCCATCCTCGATAAGGACCCCAAGCGCGCCCGCGCCTACTGGTTTTTGAGCGTGCATGTGCTCGACGAGCCAAACGCGATGAACTATCAGGTCGAGACATTTGGCACGGACTATATTTTCCGCGTAAAGCTCAACCTCGGCTTCAAGAACGACCAGCGCGTGAACATCTACCTGCGCCAGATCGTGCGCGACCTGCTCGAGAGCGGGGAGCTGCCACCGCAGGAGAGAAAGTATTCGATCTACGGCCCCTCGCAGGTGGGCAGCTTCAAGTTTCTGATGCTGCGCCGCGCGGTGCCGCTGATGTCGGAGCTGAGCCGCACGGACGAGATCATCCTGAACCTCAAATACGCCGTCCGCCGCGCGGCGGGCTCGGCCATTCAGTGGTACGGACTGGACACCTCGTCGGTCATTGTGGAGCAGGCGCCGCTGGTCATCCCCAGCGCGCACGAAAACGAAAAGCGCATCCAGCGGGCGAAATGAATCAAAAAGGAGAGATGCCGCGGTATCTCTCCTTTTTTACAGCAGCATCAGGATAACGCCGTACACGACGCTTGCGAGCGTGCCGAACACGATGACCGGCCCCGCGACGACGAACATCTTTGACGCCATGCCGGTGATGAAGCCCTCTGGTTGTGTCAAGATAGACATACAGTTTTCTCGAAATTTTTTCAGTTGCCTCCAAAGTGGGGGGCGCTTATTGTTTTAGCTTGCCGTTACAAATGCAAACCCGCTCGAAGTACGCATATCTATCTCAATCTCTCCTGAAGGGTACACACGAACCCGCTCTACAAAATTTCTAATTATTTCCGGATCGTAATCTTTAAGCAGGATGATCTGATCTGCTGTTCTTTTTCCCGCCGCAAGATTACCTCGAGACTCATAGTGCTCTACCAGAAGCCGCTTGATCTCTTCAGCTCTACTTGAGAGTCTTGCCAGCTTCTCTGAATCTGTCTTCTGGATATCAGCAAATTTCTCTCTGCTTATGCGACCCACTCGGTATTGCTCATATAGTTCAGCCTTTCTACTTTGGAGCCGTCTTGTCATATTGGTGTTAGCATCAAGCTCCGTTTGAATACTTGAAAGCTTTTTGTCAATGCATGCCTGCATCAAACAATGCTGCTCAAGGAAGATCCTACTTTGTTCCCGCAGCATCTGAAGAACAGCTTGCTCAATTTGGGCCTGATTGACAAAGAGACCTGCACACTCAGCACCCTTAATACTGTCATTTTTCGGGCAAACAAGGTGTGGTTCCTTTGCTGGATTCTTTCGAAGTTTCCTCCCGCAGCAGCCACAAACAAACAGATTGTTGGCTCGGTTTCCGGCAGTATTCTTGTTAACATTCCGAATACGCCCTTGGAGCGCATTCTGTGCCGCTCGGAACAACTCCTCCGAAATGATTGCTTCATGTGTACCTGGCACTATGATCCATTGATCTCGGGGCAACGACCGCATCTTAGGCTTTCCTACTTCTTCTGTCTCTCGAATATTGGTAATCATCTTACCGGTATAGCGTTCATCAGTCAAAATCTTTCGAACAGCCCCCTTGAGCCAGATTCCAGTCTCTTCCTTGACCACCCCATTATAAAACCCGCCATTTCGCCGTTTATGCTCTAACGGGGATGGAATGCCCATATCATTCAGCATTTGAGCGACCTCGCTCGTGGTCATTCCTGAAACGCAGGACTCGAAAATCATGACAATGATGTCACGAACCTGCTCATCTACGATTAATCTCTTTTTGTTATGAGGATGGACTTGGTAGCCATAGAAGCCGCTTCCTCCCCAGTATTCACCACGCAGATTTCGGGTACGATAAGCTGAGCGCACCTTGGTTGATAGATCTCGGCTATACATATTATTGATGAGATTGCGGAGGGCTAACTCAAGTCCGCCCGTGACACCTAAGTAGTCATCACTATCAAAGGCATCATTGATAGATATAAAGCGGACCCCATAAAGAGGCAGGATCAGTTCGAGGTAGTTTCCCATCTCAAGGAAGTTTCTTCCGAAACGAGATAGGTCCTTCACCATAATGCAATGAATTTCCTGATTGCGAGCCATCTCAATTAGCTCATCGAACTTCGGCCTGTCAAAATGTGTTCCCGTGACACCGTCGTCGCAGAACACGATCACTTTATAACCATGGAGCGATTCATGTGTATCATAGTAATCCTGGAGTAACCGCCTTTGGTTGAAAACACTGTTACTCTCATTCTTCAATGCATTTGTTTTGAGATCTCGGTCTTCACTCGACAAACGAATATAAAACGCCAGCACCTTATCCGGCATATCTCTCCGCCTCCTTTCCTCGGGTCGCAGCGACATAGAGGACCTGTTCAATCTCATCACGATGGCGGAATGCCACTTCAACATGGCCATCGTTAAACAAGGTAAGCGTCTCAATGAAGGCTGCTGCCATTTCAGCGTCAAGGGACTCCTGATCCTTATACTTTTCAATCAACAGTGCCCACTGCATTTTGCCGCCAAATCCCGCTGAGTACTTTTCCTTTTCCTTCTCCAATTCAGCAATAAAGATCCTCAAATCATCCGCCCTCCTAGAGTAGTCCTCGCTCAGATCTGTGTAATCTTGATGGCTCAGAAGCCCATCTGCAAAATCGCCATACAGGGCTGCCTTCAGCTGATTGAACTTTTCAATTTTTCTCTTTGCATCATCAATCTGGGTTTCATATATCTGATAGCGGGTCTGCGAAGAAGGCGTAGCATTCAAGTTGGCAATCAGTCTCTGGGCATCGGAGAATGCTCTTATCTGAGTTTGGATAAGCCGCAGGGCAAGGGACTCTACATCCTCCTGTTTGACCGCTTTCTTGGGACAAATGGTGGCATTGTAATTCTCATGGAGAGTGCAATAATAGTAATAACCGCGATTAGATTTACTGCGCAAGTACATACTGCGTCCACATTCTCCGCAACGAAGAATTCCTTTGAACATACTTCTTCGTTTACTCTTGGAATCGTAGATAGTCGCAAGGCCCTGTTCACTTTGCCTAGCCGAGAGGATGCCCTGAACCTTATCAAAAAGCTCTTTGGAAACAATGGGTTCATGCATACCTTTATTGATAATCCATTCCTCTTCGGGCGTTTTAACTGTAGTCTTTGTCCCCCGCTCGCACAGCTGGCTTCTGTACTTTCCGGACACAATCCAACCAAGATAGACCGGATCGACAAGAATTTTCTTGATCGTTTGCAGATACCAGATGGCATCTTTGAACTTCTCCGTCTTCCGCAAACCAATATCATACAGATAGCGTCCGGGACTGGGCACCCCTTGCTCATTCAGAGTTTTCGCTATGAAGTGGAGAGTATGATTCTCTGCCACCATACGGAAAATGGCAAGAACGATTGGTCCCGTTTGCGGATCAGGAAATAGGTGGTACTTGTCATCCGGATCTAACATATATCCATATGGCGGAGTGCCAGTGGTCCACTTACCAGCAAGCTGCTGCGTCCGTTTCACCGCCCGAATCTTCTTGGAAATGTCTCTCGCATATGCCTCGTTTGCAAAATTTTTCAGTTGGATTGAAATGTCGGCATCATCCCGCAATGAGTCAAAGCGATCGGTAACGGAGATAAAGCGCACACCCATTCTCGGAAAGATCTGCTCAATATACTCACCGCTCTCAATCATATTTCGCCCCAGACGAGACAAGTCTTTGACAATCACACAGGTCACCTTGCCAGCTCGGATGTCATTCATCATTCGAGCGAATTCCGGGCGCACAAAGCTAACTCCCGAGATATCGTCATCACAATAGAGGTCAAAGACAACTAAATCCTGATGCTGGGAAACAAAGTCCTTCAGCAACGCAATCTGATTACCTATGGTGTCTGCTTCTCGCTTTTGTTCGTTCTCTACCGAGATTCTGGCATAGAGCGCTACCTTGTACTGGACGGGTCCTACAACAACTGCGGGTGTGGCTTGGACATTTTTTCTGCTCTTTCTTGCCATGCTTACATCGCCTCCTCTAGTATTCCACGCTCAGCATACTCCTGCAAGCTGCTCACCAAACGGGCATAGTCCTCGGAATGCTCAAAGATGATTTCCAACTTTTCGTCTTTGTGAATAACAACTTTTTCAATGCACTCCAGAACAACTGCCCGCGTGAGTGATTTCAATCCTCGATGTTCGGTAAATGTCTTCATCCAGTTGTTCGGGGACTGTTCGCCCGAGAGATAGATACTGAGTTCTCGGTCGATCTGCTCCTGAGCAATCAGCGCATCGGCAATTCTTACATCATACTGACCTCTGATGTCACAGAAGTCAGTCTTCGAAATGAGTCCTTCTTTCATATCTTCATAGAGAGATGCCTTCAGCTCGCGATAACGAGCGATTTCTGCCGCAAGTTTTTCTCTGCGTTGCTCACACTTGGCAACATTGATTTTCTGATATGGCACCTGCTGAATTTCAGATAGACACCGATCGAGCTCAACCACTGCGCTGATATGCTCTTGCAATAGCTGAAGGACAGCTGCCTCAACCTGTGCCTCTGGTACCTGCTTGAGCTCACAGCGATCCTCTTTCGTGCGCACGCTGCAGCGGAAATAGCTGTATAACTTATATCCGTTGTTAATTGTGCTTCGAGTAACTGCGTTCCCGCATTCTCCGCATTCCAACAAGCCGGATAGCGGATAAACTGTCGTTGCTCGTGGTGCTGCTCTCGTATCTATCAGAAGAGCTTTTTGAGCAAGATAGAATGTCCTCTTCGTGACAACAGGCTCATGGGCGTCGTGGATCACAACCCACTCGTTTTCTTCTGTTGGTATTGATTTCTTGATTTTATAGTTTGGTCTACGGCGAAGGCCTTGGCGGAGGGTTCCAATATAAATCGGGTTGGTGAGTATCCGGGCAACTGCCTGCGCTGTCCATTCGCACCGTTCCTTCATTTTGAAGCCGGAGAATAACGGCTCTCCCTTGTGGCGCTTATACTCCAGCGGCGCAAGAATTCCGCTCTCTGCAAGCCGAATTGCTATGCCATTGTTCGTCATGCCTTGAATTTTCCAGTTGAAAATATCCTGAACAACTGTGACAGCATATGGATCGGGCTCAATTCGATTGTGGTTTCCCTCGCACTTCTGGTACCCATACGGTGCAAACGGACAAATAAAGTCACCATGTTTCCGCTTCACCTGTAGCTGGCTTCTGACCTTCACTGAGATGTCACGGCTGTAGTTGTCATTCATCAAGTTCTTGAGCGTGATGCTAAACTCGCTACTCTCGTCACGGGTAATCGTGTCGATGTTGTCATTGATAGCGATCAAGCGCACCCCTAAAACAGGAAATAGACGGTGGATATACTTTCCGGAATTGATATACTCTCTTCCGAAACGGGACAGGTCTTTTACGACCACGCAATTGATCCGTCCAGCCTTAATATCGTTCAGCATGCGCTGAAAGGCTGGACGGTCAAAATTCGTCCCTGTATATCCATCGTCTATACGAATGGAGACAATATTAAATTCAGGCTTATCCTTCAGAAAGTCCAGGATAAGCTGTTTCTGGTTGGTAATGCTGTTGCTCTCACGGCCAGATTGCGCCGCAACGATGTCTTCCTTGGAAAGACGCACATAGATGGCGGTATTAAACACAGCCATCTCATTCGCATTATTCTGCATAATCTCACTCCTTTGGCGTGGTCTGTCTGCCTAAGGAGTGAGTATGCTTGATTTAGTCCGAGGCTATTTTACCACATCTATGGCCCTTTATCCAGATGAAAAACGGACCTGGCAAGAATTACATCATATTCTGCTGCTGCAGCAGATGCTTGAACACTTCCTCAAAGGATGGCCCGTCCTCTTTGTACTTCACCTTGACAGCAAAGTTGCCCACTCGGACACAGTATGGATTCTTCACTTGCTTCAGATAACTGAGCACTCTTTCACGCACAGGCAAGGATTCATCAATGTGAACGGTGCTCAAGTCTACAAGCTGAGACTTGTCTACTGTCCGAATATCAACCGCCTTCATCGCTTCCCACTGCTCGGGTGTGATATCTCTTGGATCATCAGGGATTTCAGATGCGATATATGGCACTGTACCAGAAGTAATCTTAGGTTCTTCCATAATACCGATAGCACCTCCTTGGGATATTATCCCTAGTATTATTTGGATTATTCCGGCAGTTCACTCCTCATAATGAATGTAGAAATGAGGGTGTGTTTGACCACCCCCCTCTACTAAAAATTCGTGATCTGCCCAAAAATCATTCCGGTCTCTCTACGCTGAAAAGAGGGATAATATCATAATTCCCATCTTCTGCAGTTTCGAGCCCCAGCTCTTCCAATACCTGTCTTTGAATGTCAGGCTTCAAGTCATCAATATGAAGAGTTCATAGGCCGTGCAAGGACTGTCTCCATGAATTGCTACGAAATAGT